>Ga0154020_10000468_pt1 | contig 49134 bp, 38 predicted proteins | sample Klosneuvirus_201_FD_109709 | JGI IMG/M metagenome (GOLD analysis project Ga0154020, IMG submission 109709) | Active sludge microbial communities from wastewater, Klosterneuburg, Austria - Klosneuvirus_20160825_MG | ecosystem: Engineered > WWTP > Aerobic digester > Activated sludge | place... | reverse complement strand
TATATAAATTTACTAAATAGTTTTGTTTTATGCAAGGCTTAAAGAAAAGATAGCGACTTATCTTTAAGTTCGCTAAAAAAACGTTTCAAGAAATTGACGATTGAACCGGTACACACGAGCGTTGCTCGTTTCCCATGTTTCACGCTTAACCGTAAAACCGATTGCAGCAATCGCTCTGCTCAACCGAAGAAGAGGCATCATCTCGCTGTAATCAGGAACTTGACGAACACTTGCGTATCCAGCCAAAAAAGAATTTTTACTGCTTGAACTCGTTGGCCAGTTTCCATGCTCCAAGGTACAGAAGTCTTCTTGCGCAAAGCTTGCTCGCCCCGATGACCAATCAATAATTCCCTGAATTTTACCATCATGAACAATAATGTTTCCAGGCCTAAAATCACGATGGATTATGCATGGGCCATCAACAGATGCCAACAGATTTACGTGATCATAAAAATAGATTCGACACTTTTCAATTAATTCTTGAGGAAGATGATTGCTACACTCAGCAAGCCCTTCTTCAAACTTTAACGTAAAATTAACGCGAGGATCAGAGTTCAGACTATGTGGATCCGTAAGGTCTCCATAGCTTATTACACGGTTAAGATGAATGCGCGCAAGAAGTGATCCTATTTGGTAAGCCAGCTGATCGGTAAAATCTATTTTTTTAAGCGGCTCTCCAGGAAAGCACTCCATCAAAATAGCCCCATCAATCCCTTCTTCGGGAGGGATGATCTGAATAACCTGAGGCACTGGCAACGTACCTGCAAAATACTTGAGAAAATAGAGTTCGCGCAGATAATCACCAACGCGTGTACATATTTTTAAAATAAGTGATGTACCATCGGGTTGTGTAATTTTATAAACAATTCCAACCATCGCATCGTCATGATCAATGCGTTCAAAAATTGAACTTTGAAGGTTGAGGCGTTGTTGATATAAAAGAATCAATTCGTCCATGTTATACACCACTTATTGCTGAAATTTATTTTATTTACTCACTCAGAATCTTACTCTCTTCATACACACCATATAATCGCTCAAATCCTTCATAAAATTCGCCTCTTGATTTGAGTGTTTCATCTTGGTAAAAATCAGCGGGATTTGTGATACTTAAATGCATATCGCTGCATTCTTCACTTTTAGAATTTGCTTTCATATTAGGATAAAAAGGGAGCGTTTTTTTCCATACAAAAAAAACAAAACGTCGAGCATCTTTAAATTCGTCTTGAAGAAAATTATGGAATTGCTCATTAACACCAGAAATATATAAAACGGTTTCGATGCTGTAAATGGTATCGTCAATAAGATGAAGAATCGCATATGATGCAAGCGCTCCATCTTCATCTTTAACAACAAAAAATTTGAATGTTCCATTAAGAATAAATGGTAGATTACGAACAAATCGAGCTTTTATATCCGCTTCAGGATTTGGAAATTCGCGCTCTTGGACCGGAATATCTTTGTACGTTGTTTCGTGCCATTTTTTATGAAAGCCTGTGTAATAGACCTGAGCTTGTGAAATCATCTCTAAAACTTCGTTTTCAGCCACTTCGCTCAAGTAAAAAGTCTTTTCCTCTTTGTTAACTACACCTATGATTTCAACAGGATCTTTGCAGTCCGCGATACCAATACTGCTAAGAAACAATGCTATAGCAATAGCAAAATTATGTTTAAACATCTCAATTCTCCTCTTAATTGAGTAACAAAGTTATACTTTATACACAGTACAAATTATTTGCAGTATTATCCAATCAATGTCTTTACAAGCATTTGAGCAAGCCATTTTTCATATTCATCAGGAGACCACCCTCGCTCAATAACCATCATATGAACTTTTTTAAGACCTATACTGTACGCGCACTGTTTGGCTCAGAAAATCAAGTTATGCTGGCATACGACGTCGAATTTCACGGACCTTTTGAAAAATGTCATGCAGCAGCACTCGTAAGGATTAATGAAGAAAAGTATATCACCGATATCGAACTTTTTTTGATAGACGTCCGTTTGAAAAAATGAGATAGGCACTTATCAAAGTTCCTATCTCGATCTCATTAAACACTTATTGCTATAGCTAAATACGTAATCTAGAGGAGCAACTCCTCTTTGTAAAACTCTCTTTGCAAAAATCAAGATCCTCAGCTTTCAGTAATTGCAAGGCTGCCATAGAACAACGCAGCTAATGAAGGATTATAATGCAGCTCGGTTAGATTCTGACCTAAATCAACTACCGTGTTTCCCTGATTATTTTTTATGCTCTTATCAAAGGGCAAACTAGACTTTAATAAAAGTTCTATTATGTTCAGCATTTGAAACTTTCCAGGAATGGATGCAACCTGCTGACAGCACTTAAAAGCCACATGCAAGGGTGTGTCCCCATTACAGTCTTGAAGGTTGAGATTTGGTTTATATTCTAATAATTTTTTGACCACATCAATATTACCCGTTGTCATCGCCATATGAAGTAGCGTACACATTTTTACTGAATCTTGCATATTGATATCAGCAAGATTCTTATCTAAAAATATTTTTAAAACCTCGAGATTGCCAGAGCAAACAATAGCACGATGAAGCAGCAGAACTCCCTTGCTATTATTCAGATCCATTTGAGGATTAAATTTTAGAATTTCTTGTATCAATTCAACATCAGACAAACAAATTGCTGCATATAAAAAAGCGGACAATGGATCAGTATCGGGGTAATAATTTAAGATTTCTAATGCTATTTTTGCCCCATTTTCCTCGATTGTATCGCCAGTCTGCTTGTAGTCTAAAACTGCTTTTACTAAAGGAATTCTTCCTCGCTTAAAAACAATGCCCAAAAGTCTGCACCAGTTATAGTGATCTAGCTGTGGCTTACAAGCAAAAATTGCTTGAACAATTTCCAACTCACAAGACTCAACGGCCGCATGTAGAAGCGTTTCTCCTTTATTATTTTTCACATTTAATTCTGGCCCACAAGCCAAAATAGCTTGAACCATTTCCAGATAACTTGAATCAATAGCTAAGTGTAAAGGCGTTTCACCGTTATTATCTTGAATATTTAAATCTGGCCCACAAGCCAAAATAGCCTCAATAGTTTCCAGTTCCTCGAACTCAATAGCTATGTGTAAAGGCGTCTTCCCTCGATTATTCTGCATATTTACATTTGGCCGACAAGCCAAAAGAGCTTGAATAGTTTCCAATTCACAAAACTCAACAGCTATGTGTAAAGGCGTTTCACCCTTACTATTCCGCACATTTAAATCTGGACTATGAGTCAAAAGCAATTGAATTATCTCTAAATCCTTAGATTTGAGAGCACTATGCAGCAGAGTATCTCCTTCATAATCTTGCTTATTAATAAGATAGGAATTGTTATTTTTTAAACTTGTCCTTAAAAATTCTTTATCTTTGACCTGAATTGCCTTAGATAACAAGCAAAACAATAATTCCAAAGGAAGCTTCTCTCTATCTTTTTGGTGCAAATCAATGTGTTGCATATCGTTTGAGTCGTAATCAAGTATTATTTTAAGACGATTTTTAAGTTCGGAATCAAGAGTGGTATCAATATCAAACAAAAAATTAAAAAGGTTGCTGAATCTGAAAGGATTATACATTTGTCCATAGGTATGCAGTAAAAGAGTTACAATTCCTCGAGAAAATGCGGAACAAAGAATATTTTGCTCTGCTAACGTAAACTGCTCCTGCCAATTAAAGTCTGGATTATAATGTTGATCATAATCCCAAATAATATTAACAAGCCTATCTGATTGTTCAATAATGCCTTCTTTTGCACCAAAAAATTCTTTCAATTTCTTATTTTTGGAATCAAGCGTAGCTAGTTTGGTCAAACTTTTTCCACTCTGCTGCCGGTAACCAGGTAGGTCCATACCATGTATTGCCGCGGATAAGGAAGCATCTATTTTGCAAGTCTCATTCCTTATTACAAAATCCTCAAGCATCTTCATGATGCTAACATCATTCATTACATAAACTGTTTCTTCTAATAAAGAATACACATCGAGCATAAACTCATTCAATATATCCACAGATCTAGGTGCTTTACTCAAAATTTGAGACACAGCACGTTTGTTGTTTTGCTGAACCGCCAAAGCCAATAAACTCAACCCCTCATCATTTTTAATGGTAATATCTATGCTGGGGTTACCAATAAGTAAATCAATGAGTTTTTGATTCGCAAACAAAAGAGCATAGTGAAAAAGGGTATTTCCACGTTCATCACGCGTATTGGGGTTTTTCTTAATAAATAAAAGGAAATCGGCACTTAATTCAAGAAATCCTCTTCCAATCTCTTCAAGTTGGTTAATAATTTCTTTTCTCATCTTGTGAGATGTTACGTCAGATGAATGCTCATTTTTTTGAACTTTTGCTGCAGGTTCATTCCAGGATTCTTCAGCCTCTCCAGGCAAGCGCTTACCTAGGCTTGGCGCCATAGGCTCCATTGGAAAAGCACTCGAAAGCAATGACATACTAATAACAATAAAACAAATAAATTTGTAATCAGGAATATGAAATAACATAATAATAACCCTCAGATTGAATTTAACAGTATCCAAATAAGCATATCAGATTGAAATATTATTTCAAATTGCTTATTATTTAAAAATAATATTTCAATCTGAATTATTCATAAGTAATACCTGGATAACCGTAGACAGATAGTTTTCACTGCTTGGTAGTAAAATACAGACTGTAATTCAGAGTCATTATCACGTAATAAACCGATTTTATGATGCAACAAAAGATGTATACATAGGGCTCACACAGCTCTATTCCAAGCACCCTGATTTCAAGAAGTTTTTTGATGTATACCACTCACAAATGATTGAATTTATTGGCATGGCAATGAGGTTTTACGCACACAAAAACCTAAAGTAGTGTTTTGTATAAAACGTTTTCCAGGGGGTCGATTTATCGATTCCTACCTGCTCAGTTAGAAAACGCTTATTTCATGTAAAGGTATGACCTGCCATCCGTAGCCACGTAGGGCATAAGATGGTGGAGAGGGTGGGATTCGAACCCACGATTCCGGTTCCCCGGAATGACGGTTTTCAAGACCGTTGCATTCAACCGCTCTGCCACCTCTCCGAAAGATGTATTTTTTTAGAATTTTTTGTGTTTATTCGCTTACCAGTCATTCCTGAAGGAAATAACTGGTGGAGAGAGAGGGATTCGAACCCTCGATCCGGGTTTCCCCAGATACTCACTTAGCAGGCGAGCGCTTTCGACCCCTCAGCCATCTCTCCACACAAATTTTTCAAAGACAAATGTCATAAAGTGCGCCCAAGAGGAGTCGAACCTCTAACCGTCAGATTCGTAGTCTGATACTCTATCCAATTGAGCTATGGGCGCATGTTGATTTGAATGTAAAGACATGATATCTATAAATTCGAGTTTAGTATAAAACATATAAAAATAAATGTCTCGCTTTTTTGATGCAGTTTTAAAAAAAATCTTAAGGACTCTTTATGTCAGTAATCCTTGAATGCAAGGTCGTTCCCAGCTCAGGAAAACAAGAATTCGTCCGCGACAAAGCAGGAACCTTAAAATGTTTCCTTAAAAGCGCACCGGAAAATGGTAAAGCAAATAACGAACTCGTTAAACTTATAAGCTCGCTTTTGGGAGTCCCTACCACTCAAGTTATGATCGTTCAAGGCCATACAGTTCGAAAAAAACGACTCAAAATTGATCTTGATATAACACTCAATGAAGTTCTTATACGATGTGGTATTGAAACACAAACATCTATTTAAGGGTAAATTCATGATTGAATATCACTGGAAAGGAATTGATAAAAATGGTTTGTCGTGCAAGGGAAAAACCGTCGCCCCTTGCGTGGAAGATTTACGTAAAAATCTTTATGAACAAGGCATAGCCCTTTTATACCATAAAGAACCACGGCTCAAAAGATTATTTTCCTACCGCATGACAACAAAAAACGTATCACTTTCAGACTTTGGTTCCTTCTTTCAGCATATTGGCATTTTACTCGAACATGGTATTCCTCTGACCAAAGCACTTCAGACGTGTGAAAATCAAACATCAAGCACCGAGCTCAAGAGACTCATAGCACTTATTATTCCAGACATTGAAGAAGGAAAAAACTTTGCTCACGCTTTTCAAAAGCATGCACCCTACCTCCCTTTTTATGTTCGTTCGTTGCTGGCAGTTGGTCAGCAGACTGGATCATTGGGAATTATTTGCAAAAATTTGAGTGAGCATATAAACGCCAACCAAGCACTTAAGCGACGCGTTAAATCCGCATTGCTTGCCCCTGCAATCACCGGCATTTTTGCCGTGATTGTTACGCTCCTTATTCTTGTCTTTATTGTTCCTCACTTTGAACAACTCTTTCACACTTCGCGCCTCAACTTACCCATACTCACGCAGCGCATATTTTTTATCAGCTCCACAATCAGAAGCCCGCTGGGTATAGGATCAATCTGTTTTGCAGTGCTCGGAATTATAACACTACCGCGGCTTATTTCTCCTTCACATCTCAAGCAATGGGCATACAGCGTTGGATCTACCATTCCTTATTTCAAAAATATTGTAAACATGTCCACATCGCTCACTTTTTTAGAGATACTCAGCTTATATTCTAAAGCCGGACTCCCTCTCGTCCAAAGCCTTGAAGCCGCACAAATACTCATTGTTCATCCTCAATTTAATGCGAGCATCCGTAATCTTATTGTCATGGTTAGACAAGGCAATTCGCTTGAACAAGCACTCGAGCAAAGCTGGACAGCCCTATGTAGCCCGACGGTAATTTCATTGATTGGCGTTGGACTACAAACTGGAACAATTGACTCAATGCTTGAAAAATCGGTCGCATGGCAACGCAGCGAGCTTTCCAAACGGCTTGAAACTGCCAGCTCTCTTGCAAACCCCGCATTGATGATTATTCTTGGCGGCGTTATTACCGTCCTTTTGGTTACTATTTATTTACCTATTTTTAATATGGCGCTCGTCCCTCCACTCTAAAATTATATAAAAAATAACACTTTTGGGCTTACTACATCTTGACGTAATCTTCCTTTCTGGTAGCCTTTAACCGTGATTGACATTCATTATGCCGAAGTGGCGAAATTGGTAGACGCACGGGACTCAAAATCCCGCGGTAGCAATACTGTGTCGGTTCGAGTCCGACCTTCGGCACCATCCGCCTTCGCCCTTTGGGCTATGGCGGTATGTCCCGTCGAAGCTTGCCAAGCCGGAAGGCGTGGGTAAGCGTAGACGGACAGTCTTCGCTTGTTTACAGCTACGACTGGTTGCGCCTCTGAAATAGCGCAGATAGCCCCTCAACAAAGACCAACCAATTTTTCAAGTAATTTCTCAGAATGCGTGGAGCATTAAGATGGAAAATGTCTCTTGTATCTTTTGTAAAATAATTAATCGCACAATCCCAAGCAGTATTATTTTGGAAAATGACTCTATCATCGTCATCAAAGATATTGCTCCAAAAGCTCCTATCCATTACCTTGTTATTCCTAAAAAACATATTCCCAACATGGTTGATTTTGCTCACGATGATTTAACATCTATCTCAAGCATGGTCTTAGCAATACAAGAACTAGGAAAGAGCATTGCTCCCGATCAAGCGTTCAATATTGTTGTCAATAATGGTGCAGCTGCAGGGCAACTGGTCTTCCATCTGCATTGGCATTTTTTGGCAGGTAAGAATCTTTACTCAAGCGGGTTTTCACTGTGAAAAAAAATTCTAAATTACGACAACTATTCCTTCCATTACTAATCTTGGGCATAGCTTTTGGCATTATCCTTGGGATTTCGTATTATACGCTCTACAATCTTACAACGACTAAAGAACGCCTTTTGTACGGCAATCGGATTGCAGATCTTGCTCAAGAGATACGTGAGGAACTTTTAAAACGATCAAATTTTCGTGAAGTTGAATTTCCATCCAAAGATAATCTTAAGCTTTCTGGCGTCTTAGTCTTGTCACCAAACCCTGTTGCAAACGTGGTATTGTGTCATGGCTACCAAGGAAGCAAAGAGTTTATGTATGGGTACCTTGATTTGTTTGCCAACTGTAACATCTTGCTTTTTGATTTTAGAGCACATGGAAAAAGTGAAGGCACTATGACTTCGATAGGGGTTCTTGAAAGTCGTGATGTTATTGGTGCCGTACGTTATTTAAAAGAAACAACACAACAGTTGCACCCAGAGAAAAAAATTCCGTTCATCATCCTTGGTGTCTCTATGGGTGGTGCAGCTGCACTCAAAGCTGCTGAAATTGAGCCTAATTTGTGCGACGCACTTATTGTTGATTCTGTTTTTTGCACACTACGAACCGTCATGGCACAAGTTTTCTCACTTAAAACAGGTCTCCCACACTTTCCATTTTTTGCGGTCATTACACGTTTATTTAACTACTTTCTAGGTTGTGACCTTGATACCATGAGCCTTATTCAGAGTGTTCAAAAAATCACTGCTCCTATTTTATTTATCCATTCATGCAATGATAGCTTCATTGAACCTAAGCACTGCCTAACGCTCTATTCGCATACGTCTAGTGAACGTACCAAGCTCTGGATTGGACCAAAATGTCAGCACGGCTGGCTGCATACGTATTATCCAGAAGCATACCGCAAAAAAGTTACCCGTTTCTTACAAAAGAACGTTCCAGGCTATCAGATATAACCTTATCTTTTCTATCTTTCCCCCCTGAGAAATTAATGTACACACAAAATTATTTATTTCTATTTGAATAATTTGCTATAACTAAGTATAGCTAGTTATAAAACTTTAAACTGTATAGTTGGGAGATAGAGAATATGAAAAAATATGTAATAGGATTTGCCTTGATCACCATACTTAGTATTAATTCAGATGTATTGAAGGCTTCCCCCACCGAAGAAGCTATATCTGATTTTGATAATTTACCAAAGTTAACTATTGCAGAAAAGGCATCAACTGCTCTTAAAGCTTCATTAGCCCCTGCGGTAATAACCCTTAATATTAAAAGACTTCTGAAAGCTGTTATGTACATTGATGCAAGACTCCGAAAAATTGAAGTAAAAGAAGGTATTTCAGCACCAGCTCTCAAAGAAGTCACAAGTGTTCGTGATGCGCTTACAGGAATAACAGAAACAACAGAAGCTTCACCAAGTCAGGATTAATTTTTCTTAAAGTTTAAAAAGTTTAAGAAAAAAGCCCCTTGGTATCCAAGGGGCTTTTTTCGTTTTATAACTATTTTTTATATACAGGTAAGTTATTTAAGAATTAAAATACTTTACAACACCTTCACGTGTGGCAGTCATTGCTCGATCACCGGCTATCCAGTTTGCAGGACAAACCTCACCATGCTTTTCAACATGAGTTAATGAGTCGACAACACGTAGCAATTCATTAACATTACGACCAAGTGCAAAGTTATTAATCGAAGCATATTGCACAATATTTTTCTCATCAAGCAAGAAAACTCCACGTAATGAAACACCAGCTTCTTCGTTCAGCACATCGTAGCTTCTGGCAATACTCTTATGAATATCTGAAAGAACTGGGAATGTTACCCCTTGAATGCCACCTGAAATCTTTGGTGTATTCAACCAAGCCATATGTGTGTGCGCAGAATCAACAGAGATGGCTAAAACGTGAACATTACGCTGCTTGAACTGCTCAAGATTATCCTGCAATGCATGAAGCTCAGTTGGGCAGACAAATGTAAAATCGAGTGGGTAAAAGAATAAAAGCTTGTAACCAGCTGAATAGTCTGCAAGCGAAATGTGTTTAATTTGCCCATTAATAACCGCTTCGCAATTAAAATCTGGCGCCTGTTTTCCAACTTTGATCATGACAAATCTCCGGTATAAACTAAGAGAAATTACTTTACGCACAAGATAAACAGTATAAAATGTTTTTACGCTTATGACGATAGGCAGCAATTGTTCTCAACATAAAGGACTTCGTATGAAATACCAGGTAGCAATTATCGGCTCAGGACCAGCAGGGCTAACCGCAGGCGTTTATGCTTCTCGTGGGAAACTATCCACAATCGTTATTGAAGGTAATCAGCCAGGTGGACAGCTCACCACCACTACATCGGTCGAAAATTGGCCCGGCGAAGCATCAATCTTGGGCATAGACTTGATGGAAAAAATGCGCGACCATGCAAAGAAATATGGCTGCACCTTAGCTCAAAAAGCGATTACTCGGGTTGATTTCAGCACTCAACCATACAAGTTATACACCGACAGCAACGATATCATCGAAGCGGAATCGGTCATTATTGCTACAGGATCGTCAAATAAAAAACTTGGCTGTATCGGCGAGGCCGAATATTTCTCAAAAGGCGTTTCAACCTGTGCTACCTGCGACGCACCATTTTATAGCGGAAAAGAAGTAATTGTTGTTGGCGGTGGAAATTCTGCTGTTACCGAAGCTGAACATCTACTCCACTTTGCAAGCAAAGTAACCGTTGTTCACATTCTTGACCAATTAACAGCTAACGACCCAATCAAAGACAAGGTTCTTGAAAATCCAAAAGCTTCATTTATCTACAGCTCAACTGTGGTAGAAATTAAAGGTGATGGACAAAGAATTACCGAAATTGTTGTTGAAAATCAAAAAGACAAATCACAAACTACTATCAAAGCTGATGGTCTTTTTGTTGCTATCGGGTTTAATCCAAACACTCAACTCTTTAAAGACCAGCTTGAAGTTGATCAATATGGGTACTTAGTCCTCAAGGGACATACACAAACAAGCAAAGAAGGTATTTTTGCAGCAGGCGATGTTGCTGACTTTTTATACCGACAGGCGATCACATCGGCTGGCATGGGATGCATGGCTGCTCTTGATGCACAGCGTTATCTATCACAAAAAGAATGTGACTAGCATATTAATGCACAAGCATGCAGATCAATGTCTGCATGCTTGTTATATGCCATTTACAAATTTTTAGTAACATCTTTCATAAGCTCATTCATTGGTCGCTTACTCAAAATTCCTGAAGCATTTTTATGCCCACCCCCGCCAAAGCGAGATGCTATCTGATTTACATCGCTTTCCTTAGAACGCAAAGAAACTTTGGTTTCTCCAGATTCCATTTCATAGAAAACGAGCGTAATATCAACGCCACTAATTTCCCATAAAAAATTACTAAATCCTATCAGCGATGTAAGCGTTACATGATGGGTTGTAAGATCTTCTTGTGTAATGCCAACCCAAGCAGCTTTTCCGCTTGGTGAAATCTGTACACGCAATAAAATCTCACCCCATAAGGTAATAACCTCTGGGCTCTTGTTCGAAAGCAATTCTGTCTTAAGTTCAAACAGATTTGCACCATGGTCAATAAGCTCGCCTGCAACACGCAATGTTTTTGAAGTTGTTGCTTGTGTGTGAAATACCTGACTGTCATATAATATGCCGATCATCAAGCATTCAGCGACATGAGCATCAATGACTGCTTTATCCCAAATGCATAGAAGATCGTACAAGAGCTCACAGGTGCTTGAAACCGTTGTATCGACAATATTGCAAATACCTTGTAACCGATTGCTCACATGATGATCAATGTTGATTAAAGGAATTATTCGAAATACATCGGGATAATAAAGCCTATCATAATTGGCAGTATCACACGCTATAAGCAAGTCAGGAACTTGCTTGTGATGCCCAATTAAAATATTAGAAGGAGATCGCTTAAGTGGAAACTCTGGCGTATCAAGATAGATAGCCTCAATCTGCTTACCCATTTTTTCTAATACAGATGAAAGAGCAGCGCAAGCGGATATTCCATCAGCATCCGGTTTGCGGTGAGTAAGTAACGTAATTTTTTGTGCTTGCTGTATCAACATCCATGCTTGTGATATTGCCGCCTGAATTTGGTCAATTCTAGTTTCCATAAAACTCTTTCTCTCTTGTGTCATGTGCACTACAATTTATCAAAAATTCTATCGATTTTATCATCACGTTTTCCAGAAAAGAAATTTTCCACATGAAGGCTCGAGTTTCCTCCAAACAATGACACATGTCAATAGCTCTGCAGCTCTACTAGCTAAAATAATAACAATACGTCAATAAAAACAGGCTAAAATGATTCAGCCATAAAATTTTTATTAAATATAAATATACTATTTTTTCAGTATATGAACATATTGCAAAAAACGCGCTTAATACTCTGTTGTTATTTTTTTCATACTGCATATTTATCGCATACTGCACTTCACCAGGAATGTCCTCTAAGTCAATCTTTTGAAAAGAAATAGAAATAATTTTCGTTATATTTTTTTTCACTCAACCAAGTACAAGCTGAATAATTAATACGTGTTTGACAATCTGCTTATAATCACGTATTCTCAAATAATCCACAATTAAATTGCAAATTCAACATACGCCCAAAACATCTAAAAATTCTAAAGACTATCTGCATAGAAAAAATGAGTGTGGATTGCAACAAATCATCACGTATATTCTTAACTAAAAAGAATGATGAAAGGGTAATAAAAAGAGATCGGTAATGAGGTAATTTTCTTACACTGTAAGAAATGTAATAAAAAAATTGCAATTAAAGCTATATAGAAGGGTCAAGGCAATGATTACTGGTATTGAACAATCTCGGAAAAAAAGTGAAATCAGCATAGGCAAAATAAGAAACTATAATGAAGTTGTTGATCACCTTTCTTCGCTTAAACCATCTGAGTACAGTGAACAAGCGCTTGTACGGATGAAAGAGCTTGATAAGTGTTTTGATAACATTACGTCAAAAATTGACGTCATTCTAGTTGGTGGAACAAATGGTAAAAGTTCAACCATTCATTTTGCTGCAAAGTTACTTAAAGAAGAAGGTTTCAAGGTTGGTGCTGTTTTTTCAAGCCATCTCCTTACCTACAACGAACGCTTGATCGTTGACTTCCAACAAGTTTCCAACAAATCATTTGCCGATATTGTTAATGAAGTAATTAATGTTGCAGATATGAACAATATCAAAGCAACGGCTTTTGAAATCATGCTCATTTCAGCATTACGTCATTTCGTCGCAGAAAATGTCACTGTAGCACTTCTAGAAGTTTGTTATGGTGGAAAATATGACGCTACTACAATCTTCAATCCAAAAATTGCTGCAATAACTCGTATTGCTGAAGATTCTAAGGGCTTGCTTGGCGAAGACCTTGATAAAGTTTCATTTGAAATGCTTGAAATTTGCAAACCTGGAACATGGTTTATTTCAGCAGAACAAAGCAAGCTTAGACTTCAAAAAATGAAAACATGGTGCGAAGACCGCACCGTAAAATGGGCTATGCCTATCAGAAAACTTGCGTCACTTCCTTACATTTACGAACAACTCTATGGAAGAATTGCTTCACTTGGTGAACGCATTGCACAAATTTATGTTGAAGATATTAAAGGAAAATTCTCTCCTTTCTTACGCGGCAATTTATTAGCAACTCAAAAAGGTCAACGCGGCCGTCCAACATTGGAAGCAAAGCGTCATGCTGAATTGAATCCAATCAAAACACTTAAAAGCTTTTGGAATGAACAGTTTGATCTTCTAAAAGGTCGTTTTGAAAATCTTGATAAAGAGAAACCATCAATTTTGCTTGATAATGCAAATAACCTTGATGCATTTACCAATCTGTTCTTGGGCATTCGCTTGCTTCACTACCAAAAACCACTCAAAGGCTTAGCCATGGTTATTGGATTGAGCAAAACAACAAATGCACTTGAAGCTATCAAGTTAATTCGCTATTTATTGAAAAAAGTAAGCGGACATATCTTCTTTGTTCCTCTTCCGGATAAAGATATTGCATCACATGATGTTCAAGATCTTGCTCTCATGGCAAAAGAACTCAACGTCAAAGCAAAAGCATGCCAATCATTTGCTGATGCATTTGAACAAGCAAAGACTGTTGTTGATGAACGAGATGGCCTGATTGCGATTAGTGGATCAACAGAACTTGTCACTGAATACTGGAAACAACGCGGTATCAAAAAGTTCTAATTCTGCTATTTTAATTTTGATTTAAAAAAAAGAGCCACATGTACATGTGGCTCTTTTTAATTGATTATAGATTTGCTCTTATCTTATAGAACGCTACTACGCCCTTTACTCAATTGGTCAGCTTGTCCTTGCATCATCACAAATTCTCGATCAACGGTCTTTAAATAATCGAGTATTTCTTGACCATACTTTGGATGCCTCAATGCTAATTCGATATTCGCCTTAAGCAAGCCCATAGGCGTTCCAATATCATAACGTGTGCCTTGAATTTTATAGGCAAATACTTTTTCACCAGAAAGCAGCAGGGTTTGAATTGCATCGGTCAGTTGAATCTCTCCGCCAATACCCAGTCGCTGCTCTTCAAGAATAGGAAATATTGAGGGTGAAAGAACATAGCGGCCAACAATAGCAAGGTTTGATGGTGCATCGGCAATTGAAGGCTTTTCCACAAGCTCTTTAACTTGGAAAAGATTTGGTGAAAACTGACGCCTAACCGCTATAACACCATAATTTGAAACCTGCTCCATTGGGACTTCTTGCACCGCAACAACATTACATTTTTCTTGCAGCGATACTTGAATAAGTTGCCCCATACAAGCAATGTTATTGTTGATGATGTCATCTGGTAGAAAAACTGCTACCGGCTCTTTGCCTACCAAATGCCGAGCAGTCCACACCGCATGACCAAGACCAAGTGGTTCTCGCTGACGAACGTACGTAAAGTCAGCTGCATTAATAATTTTTGTAATGCCTTCAAGAAGCTCTTCTTTGTGTTTTGCTCTCAAGTGAAGCTCAAGATCAGGCGCTGAATCAAAATGGTCTTCAATACCACTTTTATTTTTACCGGTTACTACGATAAAATGCTTGATTCCGGACTTGATGCCTTCTTCAACGATATACTGAATCGCAGGCTTATCAAGAAGCGGCAGCATCTCTTTTGGCGTTGTTTTTGTTGCTGGCAAAAATCGCGTGCCAAGACCTCCTGCTGGAATTATTGCCTTTGTAATCATTACCAGATCTCCCTATCCAATCTTCTTTTTTTAAAACTGCTCAAGAAATTTCAGCTTCCCTCCATACACATGACGGATGTCATCAATTCCATACGAAAGCATGGCAAGCCGTGTCAGTCCAAACCCAAAAGCAAATCCGGAGTATTCATGTGGATCAATACCACCAGCTCTTAAAACATTGGGATGAATCATGCCGCATGGGAATACTTCAATCCAGGTTGATCGCTTGCATACAGAGCAACCTGATGTACAAAAAACACATCGCATATCAATTTCAATACCAGGTTCAACAAACGGAAAAAATCCTGGTCGAATGCGAATATCAAGTTCATCTTTTTTGAAAAGTGCTTTTAAAAATGCTTGAGCTGTTGCAAATAAATGCGAAAGATTAACATTTTTATCAACATAAAATCCTTCACACTGCATAAACATAAAGTCATGTGAAGCATCAACCGCTTCGTGGCGATACGTTCTTCCTGGCACAATCGCAGCCAGTGGAAGCTCTTTATTTTGCATTGCTCGTACCTGCACATTGGAGGTATGTGTACGCAACAAATGACCTGGTAAATCTGTCCAAAAGGTATCGTACATATCACGGGCGGGATGGTCTTGCGGAATATTGAGCGCTGTAAAGTTATAAAAATCGGTCTCAAGCTCCGGGCCATCAAGAACCTGGTATCCCATTGAAAGAAATATATTTTCAATTTCTTCAATGAAAGGGGTAAATGGATGGAGATGCCCTGCTAAAAGCCCTGTTTTATGAGCAGTCACATCAAAATGCTCTTTTTTAAAATCAGCAGCTTGAGCCGCATGTAGGATGAGCTCCTCTTTACGGGCTTGAATCTGTTGCTCAGCATCTTGCCGCAACTGATTTAAAGCTGGACCGACCTCTTTTTTTTGATCGGTTGATAAATTTTTCAATTCCCCCAAAAGCTCCGCAATAGGCCCTTTTTTCCCTAAAAACTGAACTCTTACCTCCTCAAGCGCCTTTAAATCAGCTACTTGAGCAAGTTTTTTATAAAATTCTTGTCTAACACTGTTGATTGTTTCAATTAAGGCCTGCATACAGGCTCCTTGAGAAGATTCCTGTGAAATTGCCCAAAACACAAATCGCTTGATGTGCTGGGTACGAACTGCTCAAAAGACTAGCACATTTTTGCGTTTTTACCAGCTCTTCGCACTTTTGATGCTCAAAAGGACACTTTTTCTGAAAATATCATTTGTAATAGAAATGAGCCCACTTGCAATATTTAATTTCAATGATAAATTATTAATATAGACACTATCCTTGAGTATTTCAATTAAATGAGGTTATGATGAAATTTTTAAATATAAGATTCTTAGTTACTATCATTACTTTTATTCAGCTGCTCAGTCCAACCGTTTCACTCAAAGCGATGAAACGAAAACCAAACGAAGAAAATATTTCTCAGGGGTCGGCTAAAAAACAAAAAAATGCACATTATCCGGCTGATGAATTTGGTTCTAAAACCGAAAACCTTGGAATACTTGACGCTCTGGTAAAAAAAATAAATCTCCCTCATGATTTTGCAGTTCAAGTCCCATCTTTTGTCGGTATCTCAGACCGAGCAATTAAGGCTTTCTTGGGTACTCAAAATTTTAACCTTCAGGAGCTCTGGGAAAATATTGCTCAGCATTACAGAAAATCGAATAGTTTTGATACTTTCTTACAAGACGCTCAAGCCCTTGGAAAAAATATTTATGATATTTTTGAAAAACTTGCTCAATCAAACAACCTCACTGACTTAGATTTTCTTAATGGTGAAGTAAAAAATTTAATATTTACAATCGCTTCACATTATGGATTAGTCACGGCTCGCAGCTCAGGGCCAGAAGATACTGATACAGTTATGAATGCTGGAGGTAATGATACTAAAGAAGTTGTTCAACCTAACATCAAAGATATTCTCTTGGCTATTGGCTCAGTATTACAATCGTATTTTGGAGCAAAATCATTTGAGCAACGTAATAAAGAGCATGATGATCAGCTATTACAATGTCCTCTGTTATCGATACTCATTCAAGAAGTGGTTGGTGAAATTAATGGCAACTCCGTTGTTTCAGGTGTTGCCTATACACAAGAAAGCCTAGGTGATACTCCAAACATAGCCATGGTTCAAGCGCTCTATGGCCACGGAAAAGCAGTTGTCGACAATGTGTTACCTTGTGACACCTACTATTTAAACTGTTCAACCAATGAAATTAATCGAATTATCATGAAGAAAAAGCACAGGCTTGCTCCAGGCACTGATGCACTTCATCAAACACAAAATGCGCCTTATGCTCAAAAACAAAGTGTGTTGAATGATGACACACTTGAATCTTTGGCGGTTGTTCTGAAAGAAATTCAAAATTATTATCAAAAGCCAATGGATGTTGAGTTTGTTATTAATCAAGAGAAAAAAACAATGTACCTTGTTCAAGCTCGGCCGTGCAAGCGACGAAGTCATCAAAGTATTACACCCACCTACTTTTCATCTCACGTACTTGAACAATGCAACCCTTCAACTATTATTTCTTGCTCAAAAGTGAATTACGTTGATGGCGTTGTGCGTTGTATTAACAATTCACATCAGATTATCGCAGCAACAACACTAAATGATGCGCTTGATCTCTTTTTGCACGATAAAAAATATGAAAATGCAGTGGTCGCTATCGTGCAAGGTAACGCAGAGCTTTTATCACACGCAGGTGCAACGCTCTCTGGCGCTGGTATTACTATTTTAACTACACCAAACATTAGTCCACTCAAAAAACTTCTTGAACAACCAGTCATAAAGCTCTTTTTTGATCTACAGCAAGGGCTCATCATTAATAGTTCTTGCAACTCATTATTAAATAACAAAACAATCGAAACACTCAAAAAAAACAAACTTATTATCGAAGGGTATTGTAGCCACCCTATTCCAAGTCTTATGACTGTACAAAAAATACATGGTCCTTTTAATAAGCAAGAAGCATCCCATACTTCTGCTGAAAATCTAGAAGAGCTTATTCAAACAATCAAAGAAAGTAATCAAGACATAGCGTATGCATGTTTGAAAAATATTCAGCAGATGATTTTTGAAAAAATTGATGAACTTTATGAACTTTCAAATAACAATACACCAATCCAAATTATAGCAGAAAAAACACTCTCAAAAATGTATCCGCTTGCGCATGAATTCATGCGTATCAGCTCCTTAGTTGAACAGGCATTGCACCATCCGCCCCGTTCCATAGAGCGGCTGTATCCCATCACGTTTCTTGAAGCGCTTCTATTTCAAAATCCAAAACAAGGCGTCATTGGTAATTATTCCTATCAATCGCTCATGAAAGAATTTGATGAAATAATTCGCTTTCTTGAGACAAAAATAATCCCTTTAATGCAAACGCGAACTATTGATGATTCATTATGCAAAAATTATAAACTTTTAAAATTTGCCCAAGCTGCATCAAAAGTTACTTTAACCGATTTTGTTGAAAATAAATTTATACAGTTTATTGGTCAAGCGGCACAATATTTTGATGAACACCAAAATAAAGACCTTATTTGTATGCTCAACGATATTGTAAATTTAGAGATGCTTCCTGCTTGGACCAATACGCGCTTTGCTTCACAAGGTGGAACTGCTCAAGAGATATTCAATACTTTATTTACAGAATATCAGCAAGATTATGATTTTCTTATACAGCTTAAGCTTCACAAAGACCTTCTTAAGCAAGTTAGCTTGGATGCTTGGCAAGAAGATATAAACTTTCAACAATTAAAAAATGCTTTTGATAGCGAAATTTTTAATTGGTTTGTCTCGCTAGAGTTCACAAACATCATTAAAAACCCTGCGCTTCATCCATTTGCTTATCAGGCAGCAGTTTCAACCATGCACAAGCTCATTAGCGCTTTTGATCAAATTATAAAATCAATTAAATCTTCAAATAAACTTGATATTCAGGTACGTGCCGAACACTTTAAAGTCATGGTTGGTAAATATTTAGAGCTACTCCAATACTGGGCTTATCTTGTTCGTGAAGGGTTTATTCAATACAACAACGATTGGCCCCTTGAAAGCTACCTGAACAAATTGCAAGAAATATTTAATCAGTGTGCAGCACATGATACAGAGCTTTTACCATCGCCGAATTTTAATGTCATACCTGCGTCTTTAGGAAGTGCAACTGCATTGCAACAATTTTGCCCAAAAACACTGGAAGATCTTTTTACCACCACACACCAAAGCCTTCTTGTTATTTGTAGTGCCTTAAATCTTTGTATTCATATTCCACAATGCGCCTTGCCAGAGAGCTTAATAAATATTGTGAATCTATTTGACCACTTCGATTATCATGCACAATTTGCTCAAACGGACTTTCAGCATTTTAAGTCTATTGCAATGGGCACTATTTTTAATCAGAACTCGGCTTGCATAGTCTATAACATACCACTCAGAGACCATGGAATAACCATTACAATAAATCATCTATATAAAAACGATTTTCCTACCATAAACGTTAACTTATACGGATTAAATGGATTTTATCGTTGGGATATGATGGATGTCTATCTTAACTTACTTAAACACGCAAATGACGACATATGCATATCAAATAAAATTGCACATAAAACTAATCGGTCATTTGATATTATGATAAACCAAAAAACTTGTTCTAATATTTTAGGTAAGGTATTTGAAGAAATAATCGAAATAGCTTTCTTTCAATATCCTCAAGCTTTTATTCGAATGCTGGAAATTGACAAACAAGCAACCCTTTTAGAGCTTTTAAAAGCGCCTATAGAAATATTAATAACGGATTTTTTAGAAAAATTTGATCCGCCTTCTCAGCAAGAAATTATAAATAAGTTTTCAAGTCAAAAAATAATTAAAAATTTTACAAAACAGCCACTGGTGCTTGAAAAATCCCTAGATATAAAGGGGAAACTTGAGCGCACATTTCCAATGGTTATTAACTTAAAAAAGAAGCTTACTCAAGAGTCATTCGATCTCATTAATAAAATAAATTTGTATATTTCTGAGTATATATTTGAATTTTTTAGCAACGGAAAGATTCGTTGCGTAGATTCATTTTTACTATCCAAGAGAACCGATAATCAAATGGAAACTGAAATTAAGAGTGCGGCGTTAGATTGTCTGTTCTCTTTATGCGAATCAAACTTTATAGAAAACAGTACCGCTGAAAAAATAATTAACTGCATCTCAAATGCACTGGTCGATAACAATCCTATTATATTCACCTATGCTTCATCTGTTTTGTCTGAGGTTATTAACCAAATAGAGCATCTTGATCCAATGATTAGAAAAATTACAGCTCAAGCAACACTTACGATAATCAAAAATACTTGGAATCGCAATGAGAAAACTACCGAAATTAAAAGCTGGCTTCTTACACTAATTATAAACCTCGTCGCCAATATTGACTTACTTGAAGAAACAGAGCAAGCGGATATTCTAGAAAGCCTGTTGCCTGTACTGATAGCAACGCTTGGTGACGAAGAAACAGAAATATGCCTCGAATCTATAGACTGTTTTACTGAACTCATCTATAGAATGGATAACTTGAGTCAATTACAACAGCAAGATATTGCTGAAATATTTCTTAACAATATTGTTCCTGTTCTTAATAAAAACTTTGCTTTTTTTCATCGAAATGCCATAAAAACGCTTACTGAACTGATAAAAAAAATAAATGTATTCACGCCTGAACAACAAGCAAGAATTGCTGAAAACTCTATTATTTTTGTTCAGCAAACAATTACCGAAATAGATCACCAAGTTCGCCTGCAAGCAATACAAACGTATTTTGAACTGATAAACCAAATAGGATTGCTCAATCCATTCCTACAACAAAAAATTTGGAACATGTTTCAAGCCGTTGAGTCAGCACTTACCATGCTTACAAATTTTGTAAACAAAATGAGAAATGGTCCAAAATTTCTTCAAATTCAAGATTTGGATGATCTAGAGCTTAGATTGCAACCTTTATTAGAGCACTATAAATTACTTACTCAGTCTTAAACTGAAAAATGAGGTTATGATGAAATTTCTAATTATTGCACAAAAAATATTTTATGCCTGTTTGCTAGCAGGAGCTATTACTACTGCTCAAATGAACGCCATGCAACAGCCGCAAAATAAACATTCTGGTTTTATTCAAAGCTTTTGGTCAAATACAAAATCCTTCTTTTCCAGTGCAACTGATTTTATTATCCAAAAAGCGCTCATTAACCCAGCGCTTATATGGTTTGAAGGTCTACCAAGATCGGAGCAGGAACGGATAGTTCTTGATAGCTCAGATGGAAGCTCTGCTCATGAGCTATTTAAAAAAATGTATGGCGAATATGAGTATAAAAAGCTCGTTATTTATCAAAAACCTACGTTTGTCCATGTGCAAGAACAACGTAGTCCATTAGCTTCAGCTCTCTTACTCTGGGCAGATGTTATTCATAACCCTTTACTTACTTCAGGGAAAGAACTAGTCTCTGAAAAAAATTCTCATCAAACAGATTCTACGGGCATACAGCCACATAACGGTAACACAGCGCATCTATGCCAATCGAGATCAAATTATCACTTTGACATCACTGACAAACAAGTGCTTGATAACCGAGCAATTACACAAGGTGTCGGTTACAAAACTGCTAATTTGGATGTTTTACAGCAACTTTGCCAAAGCCCTGAATTACAAAATTTACCTAACGGTATCACTGTTAAAGTTCCTGAATTTGTAGGGGTTTCAGATAACCACATTAAAAACTTTTTGAAAAAAAATAATCTTGATATTTCAGCTTCCTGGAAAAAACTTATAGAAGAAGTTTCTTCTGATGACATTAAAAACTTTGTCATTACTCCAGACTTTATTCAAAAACTGGAACAGCTTGCTGACCACATACAAGACATCTTTGACTCAGCTGCAAATCAAGTTGAAACAGAAAAAATAACACTCAAGCAGCTTGGCTTTGATCAAAAACTTGAAGATTTAATCGTTTTATGCGTCAAGCTCAAAGCATTTATCACTACCAGAAGTACTGGACGTGAGGATACTGAAGAGCTTGCTAACGCTGGCGGAAATGCAAGTAATGAAATTGTCGATGCCAGTGCTGCCAATGTACTGCGTGGTATGGGAACTGTTGTTTCTTCATATTTCAGAGCAAAGTCGATTGGACAACGCGCTTTGTTACAAGACACAAAGCTTTATGACGTCCCGCTTATGCCGGTATTGATTCAGCGTGTAGTTTCTGAAATGGATGGCTCATCATTTTCCGGATGCGTTTCTTATACGCGAGAACCGCAAGGCAACGTACCCGGCATTTCAATTTCACAATGTACGCATGGGCATACCAAAGGCGTTGTTGATAGCCTTGTTCCACTTGACACCATTATTTGTAACAAAACTCGCTGTCACATTGCTATTAAAAAGAAGCCAACTCGTTTAGCTCCTGTTTCAAACAAGAGCAAAGAATTTGCTTTAAATTTTGTTGATAATAATCAACACCGCGTAAGCGCACCTTCGCTTACTCCTGTGCAACAGAAAGCTCTTGCACAAGTACTTGAATTTATTGAGCGCGTATATGGCAAAGCAATGGACCTTGAACTCAGCTTTGATCTAGACAACAATATTTTGTACATCTATCAGGCTCGACCGTTGGTTGTCAAACCATCTGACCAATCACCATCATATATTATTGGCGATAGTCAATTAGGCACTGCACTTACTTGCACAACCATGAGTCAAGCTGGTGGTAGTTTGCGCTTAATTAATGACAAAAATCGTATCATTGTCACACCGACACTTGATGATGCTTTAAACTTTTATCTTGCTCAACGTGAGACTAATAACGATTTTGATTTTGATTTAGTAGTCGTCCACAAACAGGCCGATGCAACATCACACGCTGCTGCTACCTTTAATGGCATGAGCAAGCCAGTAATGGTTACGGATGATTACGAACAACTCCAACAATGGATTTCTCAGCACAATTTCCAACTTCTTGCTGATGTACAAAAGAGCAAACTTTATAAAATACACGATACTCAATTTAAAAATAAAACGCTTGAACAACTAAAAGCTCATGGGCTTATAAAAGATGGCATGTGTGCCTACCCTATACCACATGTCCTTTCAATTCCTGAAGGCACCCCATTGCCTACTGCAATTACATTATACGCTGAGCTCCGTGATGAAGCTCACGAGGAATCACTTGAATCATTAGTTGAAATACTCAAATGTGCAAGCAAAGATCAAGCGACGCTTGCACTCAATACTATTTTAAGCAGGCTTGCAAAGCAGATTACCATCAAACAACAGCAGATCTCCTGCCCTGACAACAAATTCTTTGATTGTATTGATTATCTTGACCTTAATTGTCCACTCTCAGAAATCATTGACATGGTCTGTTTTACACAACCGCCAGCACAACAAGCCCTTGAACAACTCAATAATCTTTTTGCCCTTGCGCTTGAACTGCGCACCGACATTGCTGATCAACTTAGTTGCCAAGCATATGACCTTAAGCGCCTTTTTCCCGTTGCACTTCTTGAAACACTTTTATTTCAAAAACCAAATAACGAAATAGTAAATAGCTACTCATATTCCAATGTTCTTGAAAACTATCACGCAACTATTTCGTTTATTAAAAATAAAGTACTTCCTCTCATTAAAAATAAAACCATCAGTGCTAATTTTTTGAATAATCGGGAGTTCCTAGCACTTGCAGAATCTGGTGCTCGAGCCGCATTTACTGAAAATATCGAAAATAAATGGATTATTTTTATAGCACATGCCGCACAAGAATTTTCTTCAGAACAACAAGAAACGTTAAGAAATATGCTGACTGACATTATCAACTTGAATATGCTTCCCGCATGGATCAGTACACGCTTTGCATCGCAACAAGGATCTCTTCAAGAAATTGTTTCAACGCTATCTGCTGAATACCTTCAAGATCAATTTTTTCTCAAACAACTGAAAAGTTACAAAGAACACCTTGATCAAACCGACCCGACTGCATGGCAGGAAGGTTCCCATTTTGAGCAATTAAGAAATGCTTTTGAAACAAAAATATTCAATTGGGCTACCTCGCTGGAATTGGAACAAATAGTTAAAAATCCAGATCAACATCCATTTGCTTATCAAGCTGCCGTCTCCATTATGAATACATTTGTTGGAACCTTTGATCAAATTATAAAAAGCATTAAATCTACTCCTGAAACAAAAATTGATATTCAAGAACGAGCTATGAATTTTAAGATAATGATAGGAAAGTATTTAGAACTCCTAGAACGGTGGTCTACTTTTATTCCAAATAATATCATTCAATACCATGAAGAATGGCCTCTTGATAAATATTTATTTGAGTTAAAGCGAATATTGAATGAGACGATAGCTAACAACTCAGAACTTTTTCCTTCACCAGAATTCAATGTTAACGGAGCAGCACTTGGTAGTGCTACCAATTTAAAAAGGTCTAGAATCACAACATTGGAAGATCTTTTTACAACAATCCACCAAAGTTTATTAATCATAACAAGCTCTCTTGAAACTGTAATTTCTATTGATGAAAAAGCTTTACCCGGGGAATTCAGGAAGAACGCCGACTTATTAACCGCGTGGGTAGATGGTGAAACAAAATCATATAAAACAGGAACAACATTTGAAAACCAAGTTATATCTTATCACTATAATATACCTCTCGAGAATCATAGCATGGCCGTTGTTCTTATCTATTCAAAAACAACGAGTCGAATAGATATTTCATTTCAATTTTTTGGAGAAAGAATCAAACGATGGCAGATCATGAATATCTATGCTCAACTTACAGCAAAAATTTACAAGCTCTCGCTTAAAGACATTAAACTCAATGAAAACGGCATTTCATTTACACTGTCTCATAATTCCTTGATCAATCCAACAATTATTTCTCAAATTTTGATTGACACGGTTTCTATTACTTATGACTTATACGACATAGCATTTAGTGAGATATTCAATGAAAGCACAACGGCTTTAGGATTGGTTGAATTCATTGTAATATCTCTACAAAACGAAGACTCCTTAACTCGATCCAGCGGTCTACTAGCTCTTGATAGACTCCTCCACAAGGTGTGGGAAGTAGATATTTTGGTACAAAATCAGATAACTGAAAAACTTCACAGCGCAATTTCATTTCTTCTACAACATCAAGACACGCCTCTCTATTCTTCGGGAGTTTTGGCTCTTAAGGCATGTATTAATAATATAGAAAGATTCGGCGTATCCATACAAACACGTGTAGCTGAAAAATTCTCTACTTTACAAAATTTCTTATCGTAAGCCTTTTGCAATTAATTAATTAATTGCTTGCATAAAAGCTTGCAATCAAAGCAATCCAGATTTCTTTAAGCTAAGTGGATTGGCGATTATCAAGCATGAAAAACTTCATACGAATCAGAGATGGCTTTTCAAGACTCGTTGTATGAAGCTATTCGATATCTAACGAATTTTCAGCGTAAGTAACGCAAGTAACGCCAAAATAATTGAGATAATCCAGAAGCGAACGGTAATCTTAGGCTCCTGCCAACCAATCAATTCAAAGTGATGATGAATAGGCGCCATGCGAAACATACGGCGGCCAAAAACTTTGAATGAAAAGACTTGGATAATTACTGACAGCGTTTCAAGAACAAAAATTCCACCACTGATAACCAAAAGTAACTCTTGTCGAGCCATAAGTGCCATAAGCGCAAGCCCTGCACCGAGTGCCAATGAACCAACATCTCCCATAAAAATTTGTGCTGGGTGTGTGTTGTACCACAGAAATCCGAAAAGGACCCCAACAAGTGCTCCGCCAATAACCGCGAGTTCAGGACTTCCTGCGAATAAAATATAGAGATACGAAGAAAACCCTTTGTGTGATGCCACGTAGGTGATCATGGCAAATGCGGCAAAATTTGAAATAAGTGGGCCGGTTGCAAGACCATCAAGGCCATCAGTTAAATTAACCGCATTACTTGTTGAAATGATAATCCATGTTCCCCATGGAATTAAGAATAGCCCCAGATATGGATTAAAGTTTTTTAAGAAAGGAATACAAACGCGAGCATCTGGATGCATCATAAAATACCATGCGCTTGTTGTTGCTACACCACACAGAATTTGCAACCAAAATTTGGTACGAGCGGCAATCCCTTTTCGATTCTTAATTTTGAACCAGTCATCTAGAAATCCAATAAGGCCAAATCCCACAAAGCAAAACATAAAAATCCACACCGCTCCCTTGGAAAGGTCATTCCATAAAAGAGAGGTAATCAGCGCTATGGATATAATAAAAAGACCACCCATTGTTGGGGTATCATTTTTTTGCTGATGACTTTCTGGCGTCCATTCGCGAACCTTTGAACGAAAGAACTTTTGCGAGGTTTTAATAAACCAGTTGCCTAATAAAAATGATATAAAAAGTGATGTCAGCAGCGCTGCAATAGCCCGCACGGTGACATAATGAAACAGGTTAAAAAATGAATAATGAGCCTGAAGCGCTTGTGCTATGTGGTAAATCATACAACCTTCACGTGGTATGCAAGAAAATTAATTATTACTGTAAAAAGAGATCGTAGTATACCACTAAAAAATGAAGATTTTCATTATAAAAAAAGACAGAGCCCATAAATATTTTGAAAATATTTAAGCTCTGTCTTTTGCTTACATTGTAACGCTTATGGCACGCGTATCATTTTTATATTGCTCTTACTTCCCCTGCAGCTGAGTCATCAAAAGCTTGCCCAATTCAGGCTCCTTTTTGAAGAACTCACTCACCACATCTGGATTTGCTTGAATCAGTTGTGCAAGCTTCTTTTCATCCGACTGAACTTGCGGCATAACACCAATAAAATCAATCACTTTTTGCTGAATGCGCTCAGGCAAGTTTGGTACTAAATATTTAAGCAGAGCAAGCATCGCAATAGGTGCTAAAACACTCGCTACATAAAATGCTGCCGATTCTGGATCATCAAAGTGCTGTCCAAACCATTTTCCACCAAGCTGAACCATCACTTTACCCGCACTGTCATGAAGAGCTTTTCTTAGCTTATCGGCATGGAGCCACTCTCCACCCATCATTTTTTGCATAAAACTTTGCTGCTGTGGAATTAAGAGTGTACGCGCATGAAGGTAAGCTTTTTGCACAATACCCAGCATCTGGTCGATCATGAGTTGATATTTGTGCTGACCATACAAGAACTTTTTAAAAGCACCTTGCGAGCAAGCAAGCCTGAGTTGAGTTAACCCATACATAGCTCCATACAACTGATACATCACATCAACCGTACAATCTTTGCTTAAGAAATAGAAATCAAGTGCATGCATGTAGTGAGCTGTGTAGACTTTGAAAGAAGACTTTCTGCTCATTTCTTGGAAAAGAGGATCTTTTATCACCTGAGCATAACCAAGATACGCTTCAGCTTTATCAGGGGCAGTCTTGTAATCAAGTTGAATTGCTGTACTGTTTTCAAGCTCATGCTTAAGCGTCAGCAAAGCAAAAATGCTACTATTGAGCATGTCTCGTACCAGCTGAGCCTCTTTTTTATTATCTCTGAATTGCTGTAAGCATCCAAGCTTAGTCCCTTCAAAAAGGGCAACTGTTGCAGATAGCTTGCTTAATTGCTCTTGGTAGATTGATGCCTCATTATTACACAAAGTAAGAATAATAGCGGTCATATCGCGCGTAAAATTTTCGCATAAAGTTGGGAATTTTGCATACCACGAATACTCAAGCAGTTGATCAAGATATGATTGAACGAACGGAGTTACTCCATACGCTAATCGCTTAACAAAAGATAATTTATATGAAGCTGGAAGAACTTCGTACGCACAATGTGCAAGATAGTCGTTAAAGATATCAATACTGTATGATCCTTCAATAACATCAGACCACACTACTTCAACCAACTCTTGAAAATAGACTAATAACTCCAAAGCTATTGCATGGAGATCTGGCCATGTTACTGATTGGCCACCACAGCAGACAAAAACAGCAGCTATTTTTGCATGCGTAGACTTAACCCAATACAAAAATGCTTCAAGCAATTTGCATGTTTTTATAATTTGTTCCTCAATTGCAAGCGCATCATCTCCTTGAATATTATTCAAAACATTGAGATACGCACGAAGGTCGCCAAGACGTGATAGTAAGAAAAGAGAAACTTGCTCATGCCTGATTTTATCGTGGAACGTTACTAAATTTTGATTGCAGTAAGAGGTAAGAACAAGCTGAATATCAGCATCTAACTTTTCAATACGTTCTTCAAGAGTATTTGATAGGGTAAGATTAACAACCGGAGCATACACCTCTTGAACCTTAATCTGAAGAGGTATGGGTTCTACTGGCAAGTTTTGAGACACTGACGCATCATCAATAGTATTCAGTCTATTGGCATCATCAAGGAGTTGATTAATTTTTTGCGCAAGCACTTGAGACTTTGCAGGATTTATCTCTTGAGCTTGCTGTTGTTGTAGCTGTCCAATCTGCTCCCATATTTGGGTCAACGATGCAGGAACTGCAGTGTACATAGGCACAAAGATCATCAAGAGCACAAGCATTGAGCTGAATATTCTCATGGCAATTCCTTTTCAAAAATTTTTCATGCCAAAATGGTGGTTGTGGCAGCGCATGGAATATAAAAAAACCATACAACTGCCACCAAACACGAAATTATTACATTAATGTTTGCATTGATGCTTGAGAGCAACGATCAAAAGAGAGCAGAAATTCTGGCAATACAAGACTGACAAAATATCGATAGAGATGAAGATTTTCACTCACATGGTCGGAGTGAGTAACAATCCACGAAAGCATGGTGAAGAAATTTTCTTTAACCAGCTTAAACTCGCTCAGCGAACCTTGTCCAAGATCATCGAGTGCATCAATGATGTCTGAAGATGCATGAAGTAAATGACGTAACCAATTGGTGCCGCCTGTTTGCATCAGGTAGCCTACTTCGTACTCAAGTTTTTGCATCTCTTCAAGCTCTTGCATGCCAAGTGCATCGCTGTTATGAGAAAGCGCTTTTTTGTATACATCAAGCTGACAGAGCTTTTCGTTTTCTTGCGTTATGCGAGCGACTTGTTGCTCAAGTGAAGTGATATACGCTTCATAACCTTTTTGCATTGATGAGAATTCAAGCTTTGCAGCCATGCGGATGGTTGTATCTGCAATTTTCATGATACCGACTTGATGCTGTGCCAATTCTTGACGAAGCACGCTAGCCTCATGTGCATACAATGCACAGGCCTTTTCACGTTTGGATATCAATTGCTCAAGAGTGACTGAAGGCTTGGTGGATTGAGCAGGATGTAAATCCTTAAGTTTACTTTCAAGCTCAAGAATACAGGCCTGAACTTCTTGTTGCTCTTGCACGCTCAGTGTCTGATTTTTACGCAACATATCACGCAGAGCATTCATGTGCGCAAAATATTCAGCCCTTTTTTGCTCATTGTTATCAAGCTGGTCTTGTTGCTCATAACCATCGCTATGTACAACTTCAGCTGGTTTTTGATAATCAAGAAGTGCCTGCTGTGCTTGCTCACACGCCTTTTGTGCCTGTGCAACAGCCATCTGAGCAATGCGCCCAGCTTCGCCTTTGGTACGAGCTGCAGATGCTTGCAAGCGAGCAAGGTCTGCCATCTTCTTTTCATATTCAGTAGTAAGCAGCCTCATAGTTTTTTCTTGTTGAAGCTTAAGTGATTCAAAGCTGTTTTGTACAAAATTATCTTGCTGAGCATCAAGCGAGGCAAGAGCTTTTTCAAGCCTTTTTACACAGGCTTTTCCATGTTCAGTCTGAAGGAATGTCATTATCTTTGAACGTTCAATCTCTTTATCTTGCAACGACTTACGGTAGGCAACTGCTTGCGCAGATGAGCTGGTCATAATCGATTTTCGAGCTTTTACATAATCTTTAAATGTTGCAATAAGCGTTGCTGTGAAAACCTTTGTTGTTTCCAATACATCAAGCTTTCCACCTTTGCAAACAATCCATGTTTGTCCATCAACGTCTGTAATGATAAAGGACATTAAATACTTTTCTTCTGGCGAAGATGCTTCTTGCTTGAGCCGAGCCAAGACAGCTGCTGGTAATCCAGAAGAGCTTGATTCAAGATTAACAAGACCGTACGTTTTGTGGCCAACAAGTTTGCGTGCAGGATTCAACTGGAAGCTTGGAGCTTTAACTTTTGAAAAACGAGCAAAATCATCATATGCCAAAAGTGAGCAGTCGCTTTGTTGAATCAACTTTTCAATTGCTTCTTGATTATTCCCAAAGCAGTTTTGTGCAAGTTGTTGATCGTTAAAAATATAAGCGGTAACAGATTCAAGACCCGAAAACTTACCTGATGCATCTTTGCTCATGCCCTGTAGTAAATTTTTAGAATCTGCAACATGTGCCCACACTTCATTAATGGTAGCCTCAATTTCTGGAGACATTTCATCAAGCGCAAGTTTAATAGATTCAGGAATCAATGATGTTAATGGCTTTGATAGATCAAACAACACAACATCATCAACAAGGCTTAATCTAAATAATAGTCTGAACAGTTCTCCTTTGAGTGCATTAACACCCAAGGTTGTATTACTTTTTATAAGCAAAATGGTCTTAATAACTAAAAGCTTGATAGGAGAGAGCTCAGACTCGCTCAACCATTTAACAAGTGGCAACTGCTTGCTTTTTTTAATGAGCTCATTTTGAGCAACTACTTTGCCAAGATCAATAAGTGGCGTTGTAGAATCAGCCGGCGCTATAAATGACTGAACCGGTCTGATTTGTCCTTTAATTATTGGAAGTGGAGAAAAAAGATCGCCTGATCCAACAAAACCCCAATTATATGACAACTCATGTCCCGTTCCTGGCAATCCAATAATCAGCTCTTTTGATGTTGCATAATCAAGATCACTGAAACTGTGCATAAAATCTTTGAGAATTGTTATGACTGATCCAGATTTTTCTTGCTCTTGAAACGGGGCAAATGCCGACGAAACAGAAGCAACTGGATTATTTATTTCTGCAATAATAATACTGTTAACGAGTAATGCTATAACAAATGCAATAGCGAAAACTGATCGTTTTTGATAGTTCATAAAAGAAATCCCCATAACGGTTATCCATGCATATTCACGTATTTGAAAAACCTCATTCAAACCACGACAATATGCCCCCCGAGATGCAGAGTATAGCACAAGTTAAACATATCTCAATAGAAATTTTTATTAGATTTATTTGATAATAAAGCGTTTATTATTTTTAAAATATTTTCAATTATTAGAATAATTGACTTGTAGACGCAAAAACGTATACTGCGATTGGATAAGAAAACACGTGCTATACGTAACTTACCATTGAGTAATTTACTTAGAAAAAGACAATCGGTCGTAAAAGAATCCTAATACATGAAAATTATTGATCCATGACCACCCTCATAAAAAAACGCATCATCATACTTATCATCAGCCTGCTTTCCCTATTTACAATAAGCTGGTTTGAGCTCTATTTGCAACGCTCACAACACCTGATTGGCGCAGGAATCAACAGAGCCTCACTCTTTTTGCTCATAAATATCCATGTCGCAGCAATTATTGTGCTCCTTTTCCTCATCATTCGCCAGAGCGTTAAGCTATTTGTAGAGCGAAACCAAGAAGCCCCCGGAAGCATTTTTAAACGCAATCTTCTGTTCGCCTTTATCCTATTTTCTGCCATTCCATCTCTTTTTGTCTTTTTCACCGCGGGCAAGTTTATTACCAAAAGCATCGATTATTGGTTTTCAGCGCGAATTCACACCGGCCTTGATAATAGTTTAAAACTGCATGAATCACACACAGACACTTTACGGAAAGCCCTGGCTTTACAGGGCGAAGAAGTTGCGATGCATGTTGAACACGCGCTTCAAGCTTCCAATGATTCGCTCACGCTGCCTGCAGGCCATAGCCTTAGCGACGGCCGGAATGCTCTGCAAAGCAAAATGTATCAAAGGGACCATAAGGCGGGGGGGAACGAGAATTCTGACACAACAATATATCTCTGGAATACCAATTCAGAAGAGCTTTATGGCGCTCTTGAAGACGAAGTAAAAATGTGGCGTACCTATCGAAAACTCAACGACAGAACCATGCGAAGTTTAAAAATTCGATTTTATAAGCGCTTAGAGGCATTAACGGAGCAAGCTGAGCTCTTTGATTTTTATGGATCACTGTATTGGGCAAAAAAAGTTGGTAATACCATTGTTCTGCTTGCTCACCGTTACCCTGAAGTACAACGAACCCCTCTCATTGAAATTCAGACCTCGCGCATTGATTACGAACATCTCAAATCTATGCGCAACCCTATCTATTTAAACTACCTCTTCTCCTTTATTCTCATTACGCTACTCATTCTTTTTCTATCAATTTGGTGTGCCTTTTACCTTGCACGAAGTATCAGCAGGCCTTTGCAGGAGCTTCTTGAAGCAACGGCGAAAATTCGCAAGGGAATATGGGGAATACAGGTCAGTGACCAACCGGACAACGATTTACATAACCTCATTGTTGAATTTAATAACATGACCAGCGCGCTCAAGCTTGCCCGTCAGCAGCTTGAAAATAAAAATAATGAGTTAATGATGATCCTTGAAAACATCACGTCTTCAGTGTTTTTAATTAATCGTTTTGGGCGAATTCTTACTTTTAATACCGCATCAAAAGATCTTATGAATAAATCGCTTGGAATATCTCACTTTAAAAACAAAAAAATTTCTGTGTTCCCAAGCCAGCTCCGCTCTCCATTTTTCTCCCTGACCCAAGAACTTATTCGATCTGGCAAGCAACAGCTTATCAGAGAAGTTTACCCAACAATTAAAGGCGAACGACGCGTTCTTGTGGTACAGCTCACACGCCTCAGTTTGCACAATAGACTTGATCAAAAGCAGGAAGATGGGCTCCTTATTGTTCTTGAAGATTTAACCAACATCGTTAAAGAAAGCCAGATGAAAACGTGGCAATTAGCCGCGCGACAAATGGCACATGAAATCAAAAACCCACTCACTCCTATCCAACTTGCAACACAACGCTTACAACGGAAATATCGAGAAGTTTTTGCAGATGATCAAGCATTTATTGGTTGCACCAATACCATCTTAAATCAGGTTAAAATCATCAAAGACCTGGCGAGCCATTTTTCTGAATTTGCATCGATGCCAGACCCGCACATCGAAGCGGTAAGTATTAATGAAGTTATTCGTGAAATTTTGTGCCTATATCAAGTAAGTTATCCTGACATCCAATTTATCCTTCATTTGCACGACCCATTACCAATCATCAAAAGTGATGCCAAGAAACTGAAACGAGTTTTTGTGAATCTACTTGATAATAGCGTCAAAGCGCTCCACCAAACGATTGAAAAAAAGATCTGTATTGCCACCTCGCTGAGCAATAAGTTGAAAAGTTTGACCATTACCTTTACTGATAACGGGCCAGGCATGCCCGCTACGGTACAAGAACAGCTTTTTATGCCGCATGTTTCAACTGAAAAGAAAAATATGGGGCTAGGACTCGCTATTATTCATGACATCATTACGCATCAACTTCAAGGAAATATTGAACTGGAACCTGAAAAATCTGGTACTACTTTTAAAATTGCGCTTCCATTATAACTTTATGGCTCTTGAGCTTTATATCCCGTTACAGCCTGTATCTCTTTCTATCTCGATCAAATATTCAAGGCAACATTTCACTATTCTACACTCCACACCTCACCTATGTTACACTGTCTCTAATGCCCCTGTAATATTGCCCAATTGCTTTTATAGATCGAGGATTGCTCATGAAACGAATGTATGCCCCATGGCGGCACGATTATGTAACGCGTAAAGATAAAAAAAATCCTACTACTAAAGAGATACAGAGCACCTGTGTTTTTTGCCATCAACTTGGGCAAAACAATGATGAGAAATACTTTATTATCAAACGCTTTACTCACTGCGCCGTAGCCATGAATTACTATCCGTACAATGCTGGACATTTGCTTATTCTACCGTACAAACATTGTGAATTTTTAAAAGACCTTACAGCTCAAGAACGCATTGAAATCATGGAGGTCGCCAATGCTTCAGTTCTTGTGCTAGAACAGGTAATGAATGCTAAAGGCTTTAATCTTGGCATTAACTTGGGGGCTGCAGCACAAGGAAGCATTCCAGACCACCTACATATGCATGTTTTGCCTCGCTGGCGAGGGGACACAAGCTTTTTAGAAACGCTTGCTGAAACAACCATTATTTCCTCAGACCTTTTTAAAACTTTTAATTTACTCAAAGAACAGTTTGAGCCACTTGACTTTTAAAAGCTGTTTTCTGAAAATAATAATATGTGTACTTTTTAAAACTTAATCATCTCATATTCACAAGGAGACGCTTATGAACATAATGTACAAGCCTTTTGCTCTATTGCTTATTGTTTCCCCTTTTTACATTCCGCTGTCATCGTACGCTGGCGATGTTACCAATGACACAACAGCGGCACGGCCCTCAACATTAAAAACGCTTACCCAAATACAAAAAAATGTTGCTCAGGAGCTGGATACTCTTTTTGATAAAACAGAGCCAACCGAAGACCTTGCACCCGATCTACGAAGCAATCTAGAACAGCTCCATGATACAGCAAGCGAAATTAAACGGCAGACAGGTAAGCTGCTCAAATCACGAAAAAATCGTACCGCGTCGGTATGGGATTCTATGTTCAGAGATATGGAAAGAAGCCAAAAAGCATTTGGTAAATTTTTTTCCGATGTTCGTAAAGACTTTGGAACAAGGTCAGCGGCTGCAAACTACAAAATTAATGAATTCCAAAGCGATGACGGACAATCGTATGGCATAAGCATCTCAATGCCTGAATTCACGGAAGATCAGATCAGTGTTTCAATTGAAGAAACGAAGAAAAATCATTCCAAAATAAATGTACTCAAGATCAAAGCACAAACAGAAGCTCCACAGAAAGTTACATCAAAATCTGACGGCAAAACAATCCTCAGGCAAAGCTCTCAACAGGTTGTATCAAGCAGATCTGTTAATGGCAGACATCAGTATATAAACTATAAAGACGGAAAACTTGATGCCGTAATCGATCTGCCGCAAACAATCAGATCAGATCAATACACGATGACGTTCGAAAATAATATCTTAAAAATAGAATTTGAGATTGAAAAAAAACCAGAGGATACGGTTAAAAAACTTGAATTCAAAGAAAAGAAAAACAACGGAAAATAACTCTATTTGAAGGGGGATTCACATAAAAATCTCCCTTCAAACTGTTATTCCAATGCTCAACGCTATAACATAACGACTTTTATCTTGCACCCCTTTTATGTGCTGATATACAGGGAAGGCAAGACCGGCTTGAGCTAAAAAGCTGCTGCTTGAAAACCAGAGCGTTGGACCAATGTACAAGATCTGATTACCAGAATCTTGATCTAGAGAACCAAGCCTCGTAGCGCGCTGAGAAGATATCATAGCGAGTTCAAGCATTCCCAAAAAAATAAATTTTGAGGATGTTGGAATATTTTTTCCTAAACCGGCCTGAACCGCCAACGTATTCCCACTTTTTGAATTGCCTCTTTGAGTTGGCAAAATAACTGCCGGAGAGACAAAAAAATACCAGTCGACCGTCGTACGGCTTACAGTTGCCCCAAGGAAAAAGCTGGTTGAAAAAAAATCTTGTTGAATATTCGGACTTGTCGCAAAATTTGATCCAATAACAAGAGTGATTTCATCAATACGAGTAGCCCTTTTATCAGCCTGCACACTATACTCGAATTGCAAACCAACCTGGTTCACTCTTGACGTATGAATACCGTCAACATTGGAATAGGCCTTTGCTTGAATAAACCCAAGAAATGCAAGCCTATCTGTAATACCATACAAAAGACTTGGTACAACATTAAACTCATCTTGATCATGAGCTTTTTGATAATCAAAATATCCAAGAATCTGAAGCGTACCTGAGTCAATCACATTCTGCCCAAACCCAAATAATGGGCCAGGCTGCTGCGATGCAGGTAATGCAAAATTACCTTTTTTGACCTGTGTAGCTTCCAAAGCGTGGGCAGCGTATGTAAACACTAACCCCAAAGAAAACAGAAAGCCCCAAAAAATTATGTGCTTCTTTAAAAACATCATAAATCCAAAATCTTATGAGCCTTTAAGAATCTCTTTAAGTCTAATTTTTGCAAACTTCTTGCCACTACGACGGCTAATACCAAATGGTCTAATTTGAGTAACCATTTGGTCAATGAGCTTCGCTTGATCAGAAAGCTTGGATGGAATGTCGCTTTTTTTAAGCGGAATACCAAAGAAATCGAGCTTACCTTGAACAACCTTTTTTGGTGTAGGCTCAACAAATGTAAGCTTTACACCAAAAGGGTCTTTTAATGAAAATTCTTTATCCCCTGAAGGGACTTGTGCCAGCTCTTGCAAGATCTTAAGACCTTTCTTCTGGCACCGCTGATAATACTTATCAAGGCCACGCTTCATATCGACGATTACACTAACACATCGACTTGCACAACGCTTGATAAAGCTAAACTCAGCGAGCTCTTCAATGTTGGGAATACGAAAAGAAATAAAATTCTTTCCTTTACGAAGATGAGCGGCAACTAAGGTTTGCCGACCTCCGTCTTTTGATGACTCAAGACCGACAAGATCAAACGCAAGCTTTTCTGTATAAAACTTTACAGCCTCTTCAACAGAATCAACTACAAGCACTACCTTACTTACCTTCATCATACTACACCTTCTCTTCCCTTTTTATCATCGAAAAAAAGTATGCTTAAGCGGCAGCTGTTGCTCCGCTACGCGTTGCAGCAGCAACTCTTTTTGCTAATCTGCTAATTTTACGAGAAGCGGTGTTTTTCTTCAAAACGCCTTTTCCTCGAGCACGAGCAAGCTTTGATTCAGCTTCTCTGAGCAATTCTTGTGCTGAAACAAGATCATTGCCTTCAAGAGCAGCTAAAACTTTTTTTGTAGCTGTCTTAAAATCAGAACGTCGCGCAACATTACGTTCACGGCGGACTTCATTTGTAAGAGCTCTTTTTTTAGCGGATTTAATATTCGCCATGTAAACCGTCCTTAAAATCGAAATCAGATAAAACTATTAAACAACTTTTTCAACTTTTCCAGCTTTTACGCATTTCGTGCACACTGCACCACGATGAACATTACGTTGTCCCTTCATGGTATAGCGCATAACATGTACGTTTGGATACACCCAACGAATAGTTCTGTTATTTGCGTTACTCACATTATTAGCTGACTGGGGTCGCTTATCACAGATCGAACAAATATTAGCCATTGTATTAAAACCCTTTCACACGGAAAGCCAAAAATCAATACTAGTTTAACAAAAACCTATTTTTTTAAAAGATCCCAACACAAAGTTAGCTAAAAACTCAAACTTTTATGAAGAAACACCTTTAACACTACCTATTCTTCACCCTGGAGACTATGCGTTTCACGCGCTGGCAAGTCTAAAAGTACATAGACATCTTTAGCCTGCAAAGTCTCTTTTTCAACCAAGGTCTTTGCCAACAAATCAAGCTTATCGCGATTTTGCTGTAAAAGCTCATCGCCATGTTTGTAGCACTGATTAATAATCTTTTCAACTTCTTCGTCAATTTTTTGAGCTGTGCGCTCTGAAAACTGTCGTGTACTCTGAGATTGCCCCAAATAAGGGTTTTCTTGTACAAAGTCATACTCAATAGGGCCCAGATCTGACATACCAAAACGACAAACCATAGCACGAGCTATTTTACTCGCTTGCTCTAAGTCATTAGAAACACCGCTTGTTTGATCGTTAAAGATAAGCTTTTCAGCTAAAAGTCCACCAAAACAGACTGTCATTCGAGAAAGCATCTCAATTTTAGTCTGAGAATACTTATCCCGTTCAGGTAAAGACCATGAAACACCTAAAGCTCGACCTCGAGGAATAATCGTCACTTTATGGAATGGATCAGTATGCGGCAACAAAAGATTCAATAGCGTATGTCCGGCTTCATGATATGCGGTCATAAGCTTTTCTTTTTCTGAAAAAACAATGGATTTGCGCTGAGCACCAAGCATCAGCTTATCTCGAGCAATTTCAAAATGAGCAAGCTTAACACTTTCATCATTGCCTTTTGACGCAAGCAAAGCAGCTTCGTTAATTAAATTTTCTAAATCAGCACCACTAAATCCGGGTGTTCCTCGAGCTATTCGACTCAAATCAACTTCAGGATCAAGCTTAACCTTGCGTGCATGAACCTGCAAAATCTCTTCGCGGCAGCTTAAATCTGGATAGGGAACCTCAACCGTTCGGTCAAAACGACCTGGTCGAAGCAACGCTTTATCAAGAACGTCTGGACGATTGGTCGCAGCCAAAACAATAACAGAACCATGTTCCGTCGAAAAGCCATCCATTTCAGAGAGAAGTTGGTTAAGCGTTTGCTCCCGCTCATCATTGCCACCACCAAGACCAATCCCTCGTTGGCGGCCAACTGCGTCAATTTCATCGATAAATACGATGCAAGGAGCATGACGTCGAGCCTGCGTAAAGAGGTCTCGAACACGAGATGCTCCCACGCCAACAAAAACTTCTACGAAGTCAGAACCACTGATACTGAAAAATGGGCAACTTGCCTCTCCAGCAACAGCTTTTGCAAGCAGCGTTTTACCATTACCCGGTGCTCCAGAAAGAAGAACTCCACGAGGTATCTTTGCTCCAAGGCGCTCATATTTTTCAGGATTCTTAAGGAAATCGATAATATCTTTAAGATCTTCTTTAGCTTCAGTTACACCAGCAACATCCTTAAAGGTAACCGTAATAGTGTTAGGCGAAAAAAAGCGAGCTTTGCTTTTGCCAACACTAAAAATCTTACTACTTCCGCCACCACCGCCAGCTTGGCTTTGTCTTAGATAGAGAATAAGGGGAAGAAGCGCAAGCAACACAAGGATAACCAACAAGAATGTCACCCATGAATGCTTTTCTTGAGGATATATCTCAACTTCAACCTGACCAACCTGGACAACATCCCAAAATTGCTGTGTTGGAACAACGTAAGAGTCAAACATGCGACCATCTTTAAACTTACCTTGAACGTGCTGATCTTGAATAACAAGTGATTCAACTTGTTTATTTTCAATTGCTTTAAGCACTTTAGTATAATTAATTACTTCAACATCACGATTAATACTGTTGTACCAGAAAAGGTATCCAACACCTAAAACCAGCAAGGCAAGCAATAGCCAAACTGCATTAGGCCCTTTCCCAAATGTATTTTTTGCCATGTTTGTTTTCACCCTCTGTACGCAATAAACATATTTTATAACTGTTTCAAAATCTCAAAATTGAGCCTCTCAGACTCAACTTATTATAATAAATAAAGGAAAATAAGCCTAGAAAATATTACGCCACAAAACAACATTTTCACACAGCCAAAAGGCTTTATAAGTGATAAAACGGAGCATTCACCCAGGCAGGATAGCTTTTTGGCTCATTTCCTGCAGTAATGATACGAACTTTGCCACTCATTGTATTTAAAACCGCAATTTGTGGAACAATAGGACTCTCCTCACGGTCTCTGCATGAATATGAAAAAGCTACATATTTTCCACATTCAGACCAGACTGGCTCAATTTTATCACCTTCATTATACGTAAGCTGTCGCTCTTTGACGGTAGGACTATTCAGATCAAGCGTAAAAAGCTGCAACGTATCATGTACCCGGCGGGTATACACAATAGCATTAGTTTTCGCACACCAGCTGGGAGAGGTGCAATAGCCTTGCCCACTGGTAAGCCGACGCATTTTGGCTGTTTTAGCATCGAGCAGATAAATTTGTGGCGATCCAGTCTGGTAATCTGAACAAAAAATAACATCACCATTTGGTGTCAAACAGGGAGAAACATTGTTTGCTCCGTTATTGGTTAATTGCTTAAAAACACGTCGTTTCAACTTTTTACAAACCGATTGATCATACAAATACAGCTCTGAGTTCCCTTTACTCGAAAGGCACAGCACTGCCTGTCCTCCGTCACCTGAAAATGATGGCTGCATGTTGAGTCCATCATACGAGCAAATAACACGCTGTTTCATAGAGCGAATATCAATCGACTTCAAGGCGCAATTGCTTCGGGTAAATTGAGAGAAAAAGAGAACCGGAGCTTGAGTATGCCAACGGGGAGCAACATTAATACGGTGGTCTGGTACAATATCCCGCACCCTTCGTCCGGCATAGTCAGCAATGCAAACCACTTTGCGACCAGGTGCAACTTGCTTGCAGTACGCAAGGGTACTCAAAAGCGGTCCCTTATTCCCCATCAAAACGGGCATCAATGCATCCGCAATAACGTGTGCATTGAATACAAGGTGGTTATCAGAAACGGCAAACGCTTTTTGAAATAACACTCCTCCAGAACATGGATCTTTTGCTGTCACTTCAATCTGCACAGTCCCTTGATCAACAACACCTGCTGTCTCCAATTTTTTAAGATGGAAATACAGTGTTGTTCCTCGTTCGTATAACTTTGCCAGCTGCTGTGGCGTTGGTTCTTGATGAGCTCGTTTTAAATCAATTTTTAATTGGTCTGAAAACTCAAGATCAAATTGCATCACTTTTGAAAGCTTTTCAAGAACATCATCTTTACCTATAAAAACCATTAAACAATCAAGAGGCTTATGTTCTTTTGGAGTTGAAAATGCAAACGTTTGACTATGCTGGGCAAGTGGTATTGTACCAGCACTCAAAAATAAAGGCATGACCATAACGAGTAATGCTCTACAGAATTTTTTTGTCACAATCATCGAACCACCTTTGATAATCAGCTGTAAATTTCTTATGAGTTTATGAAGCACGCTTAAGGATACGCAACTATTGCCTGAAATCAACCTGAAAAATCTTTCCCCATAAGCATTGTGCAAACATACATTTTCGAGCAGAGCGCAAAGCGCTCAAATCAAAAATAAGAACATCTGAACCATGCACAAGCATCGCATCTTTTACATTCCCATTATGAGCAATCTCAAAGCGCACCGTACATTCGGTCCCTTTGGGGACACCAAGGGGCGGCTGCCATGTTCGTTCAATTTCTTGTTGAACAACTCGTTGATACATCAACATTTCACGGTCGGTGAAAGCAACAATAATATTTTCCTGGCTCGATTCTGGGGCATAAAACTCTTGCGCAACCTGCTCATCAGGTTGCGCTTCTGGTTCAGTCTGCTTTTGCGGTTCTGTCTTTGACGCTACGATCTCTTTTGGTAAAGTTTTTTGATCTGGAACATTTTTTTCAGGAGCTTTTTGTGGACCTTTACTTGCTTGCGCTAAAGGTTTTTTCTGTGCCACAACTTGTTTATCCGTCTGCTTTTTCTGAACAGGAGGCACTACCGCTTTTTTTTCAATGCTGCTACGGTTCCTATTATTAAGAGAAGCGGCCGAAGCGCTTTTTGATGGCGTTTTCACCGGTGCTTTTGCTGGTGCTTTTTCAACATTATTTTTTACACAAACTTTTTTTGCTTGTGGTGCAACTTTTTTCACCACAGGCTTTGCAACTTGTTTTTGTTCTACCGGCATGCGAACAGGCAAAGCTCTATTTGCGGCAGACTTATTCAATGTCCTATTTTCAAATTGCTTAAACAGCGTTTTTTGCGGCATTTTTGAATGCGCCCCAAAGACAACAAATGTATGTCTAATCGTCGCTGAATGGGACAAAATAACTCCAAGCAAAACAACAATACAGTGAAATACTAACGAGCCAACCAAATATTTTTTTAATGTAGAATCATTCATGTGCATAAAGGTTACTTCGTTGGTTGCATCGACATAGCGACGTATTTAACACCCGCTTGCTTAAGTTCATCAACAACTTCCATAATCTTTCCATATTCAACCGCTTTATCGCCACGTACAAAAACTGGATCATCCTCTTTGCCTTGCAACGCTTGTTGAACAGAACTAACAAGTTCCTGCGGTTTAACTTGATAGCTGTTGAAATAGACAGCACCATCTTTACTTACCGACACAACCAGCTCTTGAACAGCTCCTGTCTCCTTGCTTTTACCATGCGGCAAATCGAGCTTGATTCCATTTTGCACCATCGGGGCAGTTACCATAAAAATAACTAACAATGTAAGCGCTGTATCGATCAAAGGGGTCAGTGTAATTTCGGGCATGCGAAATTCTTTTTTTCTCATTCTACGTAATCTCATTGCTCTTACCTTTCTTGTACGGTAATGATCAATAACATCTCGCCAATATCCAGAAGTTGTGATTCAATGCGTCGTAATTCATGTGAAAAATAATGGAATGCAATCATCGCAGGAATTGCAACGACAAGACCTGCAAGTGTGGTTATAAGCGCTTCTGCAATACCTGGTGCAACCGTCGAAATATCTGCACTTTTTTCTTTGCTAATATCAAGGAACGCATGAATGAGTCCCCAAATAGTTCCAAACAGACCGATAAGCGGCGAAACTGCAGCTGAAGAGCCCAGTAATGGAAGATAACTTTCTTCCTCCAACATTAAGGTCCCAATGTGTTGGCTAACGAGTATCTCAAGATAATCACGCTTATGCGCAGCAACCATTGTCATTGTCGACCCCAAACCGCCACCAACAAGTCTAACTTCTGATTGTTGTATGCGTTGCACTTCGGCGAACAAACGTCCAACCAATTTTCCACCAAGACTTTCAGGTGCTGTTTTATACAAATCTAAAAGCTCAGGTAATGTACGCACCTTTTTAAACTGGAGTAAAAACTCGGCCAGGAGGGCTTTTTGCTTACGTAATGTCATATACTTAAGCGCTGCTATTGCAATGCAGTAAACCGAAAGAACAAACAACCCTAATAAGATACATTTACACATCCAGTCAGTTTGCATCACCAAATGCCATGCCGCAGAATTAAAAATATTTAGGTCCATCCATTCCCCTTTTGTTAAACAATTCACATGTGCTTGAATTTATACGTATCGATGAAATGTAGTATAAAATAAAAAAAGTGCCAAATAAACAAAGAAGGGATTGTAAAATTTATTGACCCAATGCACAAGCCTCATGGTATTCTGGAGATTATGAACATGCGGGAAAAATACAGCTGAAATTTATCTCATTTTTTGCCAAACAGCTCAAGGAGATTTTATGAAGTCGATTCTTCGCACGCACAGCTTGCTCATTATATTCTCGGCATCTTTTATCAACATGTGCACGGGGATGTCTCAGCCTTCTCCAATAGCAGCCGCATCTGCTGCTGCAACAGCTCCAGCCTCTGTGGCAACACCTGTTGCAAGTACTCCAGTACCAGCAGCTCCAGTTGCATCAACACCAGTCACATCAACTGCTACTCCAGCAACCACTACCAGTACAGCTGCAACCTCCGCAGTTCCAATTCCAACAGCTTCAGTTGCGCCAACACCTACATCAATTGCTCCTCCAGCACCCACGAGCAACATAGCTGCAGCACCTGCTGCACCAGCACCAGCTGCACAACAAAAAGATGTTCAACTTGGAAGAGACTACAAAGACATTATGGCTGAGCGCCAACAAAAACTCGCGGCCCAACAACGCATGCAACAAGCACACCAACAGTCTGTGGCAGCACGAGCTGCAGCCGGAACAACTGGAGCTACAGGCCCCGTCCCTCAACAATCGATACAACAATATTATCAAGAACAGCAAGACAGAAGAGCTGCCCAACAATATGGTGCATGGTCTCCACAATCGGTCTCAGCTCGGCAAGCACAAGATTATGCAGGAGTGCAAACTTCAGCACCAAAGCAACCACCTGGACAAAAAGCCCCGGTACAAAAAACTTCTTCAACTTCAACAAAAGCCACTGCAGGACAAAAACAACCAGGAATTGTTCAACAAACTGCAGCAACTCAAAAGCAAACACAGCAAAAAGCATTTAAGGGTCGATTACCAGCGCGACGCATGCAACGAAAAGCATGGCGCCCAGCAACACGTAAAAGAGCTGCTCAGAAAAAATCATCCAAGAGCGCTACTCAAGCTGCACCACAAGATTCAAGTGACTCAGATACTTCAGCAGGAATACAACCTCTTCAAGCAGTCCCTGCGAGCTAGTATTTTAGAACACTTTTAGTTCAAATTAATAAAGCCCGCATTAACACGGGCTTTATTAATTACAGGAAAATATTTTTTTGATTCTGAACGAAATGAGATCTTAAGCATTTTCCCAAAGAATGCTTCCGCACTGATAACAATCCAGTTCAAGCTCTTTTGAACTTCTAATCATGAAATTTACCATCTCAGTATATAGATCAGATTTTTCAGAAATTATTTTTATAAACTCTGTCATATTTTCTCGTACGCGACTTGAATCACCTGCAGCTTTATCCCACGCTTCTGCTATTAATCTACGAGTAAACTCTGAATATGTCATGACCTTCTTCTTACAATTTTTACATTGTATTTCTGGCTCTCTTTTGTCTTTTATGTGTGCTTTATAATGCTCATAACATGCATCAACAAAAGAATGTAGAAGTGTAAACAGTTGAATAACCGAGTTATTTGGAGCGGTCAATTTTCTTATTGGTTGTTGCTTTCGCACAATCAAAGATCTTTTAACTAAAGATGGGTGACATTGACGAGTCGTAAGCGGTGTACGGGCTCCTAAGGAGCTTAGAAAAAAAGTCAAAAAAATTATACCTATCATAGATTTCATCCCCCACCTCGTTATTTTTTAAGATTGAGTTTGTTTAATTTCCTCTTTAGGTTTTACTTTTTCAGGGTTTTCTTGATTAGGATTAGCTGGGTCAGAAACTGCTTCTTGAGCACTTGTTTGACCAATATTTGCTTGGTTAATATTTACTTGATTAGGGATTATTTCTGATATGGTATTCCAACGATCAACACTTTCACATTTAGAGCATTTTATTTTTGAACGGTTGGCAATCGTAGCCATATGACCATCAACAAATCCTTTGTGAGGTGTCAACAGATAAAATTTTGCAGCTTCAACAAGAAACTGTATCAAAATAGTTTCAAGTGCACTAAGAAAATAAAACTCTATATGCGCCACAAATTCCCAAACGTCCATCTGCTTGCCACATTTTTCACATTGTATTTTCATGCTACACTCCCTTTAAGATGTAAATTTTATTTTATCCGGCGAAGCAAAATTAGATCAAGTTTTGGTAAAAAGTATGCATAAAAGTCAGATTATATTCAAACCACTTAGAGAAGGCGATATCACACTTCTTGCACAATGGTTCAAACAGCCGCACATTGCACAATGGTGGCCAACAGAAAGTACGCTTGATAATCAATCTCTTCACAATAAATATCTGAAAAAAATAACGTCTGATGGGCAAGCATTTATTGTTTATCTAGGCGATAGGCCAATTGGCTACATTCAATGTTACCTTGCAGATAAAGAATTTGATCACGAAACCTGGGGGATTGATCAGTTTATAGGAGAAGCTGATTACTTGGGAAAAGGTTATGGGACACAAATGGTTAAAGATTTTATCGCTCTGCTTTTCAAAAAACCAAATATCAAGAGAGTTATTGTCGACCCTGATCCCAAAAATGTACGCGCTCTTCGTTGCTACGAAAAAGCAGGTTTTAGGAAAATTGGACTACGCCAAATGCCAGATGGTATTGTTGAATTGATGGAAATAGTAAAAGAGTTACAAAAATCAAATACACATCAGTAGGAAAAATGCATTCAATTATTTGATTAAAAAGCTCTTCTTGGTAAGTAATTGCTCATAAAAATTCAACTGCTTTTCATACAGTTGCTGACAAATTGCTCGATCACTTTGATTGGAAATTTCAGAAAATGTTGGTGCCTGCAGGGCGTCAACTTCATAGGTTCTTGCCGGCACAATCTGAGTACTTTTAATCGCATTGCCAAACCAGATATGAGCATATTCTTTAAGCACAAGATTTCCCCATGCCTCATAGCCATCAAAATCGTCTCCCAAACTAGGCCATTGCAACTTTTTAAAATCAAATGGAATCTCTAATTTTTCGCATAATGATTGAACTATTTTTTCAGGCTGAGCGCAAAGATCTTCTGATTGTATAATAATAGGGGCGCGCTTCCCTTTTGTTATAACCTTTTCTAAAACGCTGCAGCATGAATCATAGCCAATTGGTTCCATTTCAGAGGCTGAAAAATCACCGTTCTTCATGAGCGCATTGTAAAAAGAAATGATCATTGCATGAGGGTTTCGAACCATAAAAATGAAATACGCATTCGGATTCGTTATCAAAGATTCATCAACCATTGAAGCATCATCAAATGAAAAAGCCATCTCTTTGACAAAGACATTCTGGTTTTTAAGACTTTCGGTAATTTTTTGCTGAACGGCTTGATATGTTACAGGAGAATCTGTGCGGAAATATTTGTACAAATCCATGCCTTCAGGAATATATTGAGTCAACTTATTCCAAAATGCGAATGTGAATGGTTCGTTTCTTACCAAGAAGTCACCTCGATTTTCCATCATTCGAAGAAACATTGTTGACATGGACCGTGGAGGAGATATGAGATAAATAATTTTGTGAGCTTTTTGCTGATCATCACCAAGGGACGCATCTGACATACTTTGAATCTCTAAAGAACTCAACGACAAAGTCAAAAACCCAATCCATACTAACAACTTCATTTCGCCCTCTTCTAGATTTTAAGATTAATTTTATTTGATTTCTTTTTTGCGCTTTCGAGTCACTCCAAAACACGCTGCTTGAGCACCTCAACATCCTTGATGCCCTCTTCAATCTGAATCTGATACGCTTTTTTTAACAACGCTCCCATCTTAGGACCAGGCGGAACGAGACCTTGCAAATGACGTCCCAAAAGCGCTGGCTCTTCAGGCCCATGTGCAACTGATGCTTTCTCTGCTTGTTGCATAAACTGTTCAAAATGCTCTTGTGCTTCTTTGCGCGGATCAAAGCCATTGCCACAACGACCTTGAGCATCAAACAATGCCACCAGCCCAAGTTGGCGCATTGTCAGCGGATGTCTTAGCTTGAGTGCAAGCCGTCGATATGACCGCGCTCCAGCGCCTTCACGTAGAAACGAAAACGGATGCAAGTGGTACTGAACCAAATCACAAACCATGCTCATAATCTCATGATCGTTTGCTATGCGCTTGAGCAAATTTTTTGCTACGGGAACGCCAGATTCCGCATGACCATGAGCGGTCAAATCTGGAGCTGTTGTGACAGCTTTACCCAAATCATGACAAATGATTGCAAGCAGAACAGTATACTTTTCACGAGCAGCATCACCCCAAATTCCTTCTTGATAAGTGCTATACTGCGCTGCAAAATTCAACGCCTGCATCGTATGCACAAATACATCTCCCTCTGGATGATAGTCAGGCCGTTGCTGCACACCACAAAGCGCTGCAAGCTCTGGAAGAACTTCTTGCAAGCGACCAATGCTTTGTAGCCACTCAAACCCAAGCGAAGGCTTATCAGATTTGAGTAATAACTTTTTAAATTCTTCATAAATTCGTTCACGTGCAAGCGCAACATCAAGCACCGTATCACGCAATTCCATCGTACGGCAGATTTGATTCAGTTCTGCATCCGGCTCCATTTCAAAGCGACCAATAAATTGCATCACCCTAAAAAAACGCAGCGGGTCTTCAATGAACAAATCAATATCAACCGCGCGCATACGTTTATTCTGAATATCCTCAAGCCCACCGTATAGATCGATAATGAGTGCTAACAGCTGCTCTTGAAAATCATCCGCCTGTTGTGGCAAAGTAAGCACGGCTCGCACATCAAGCGCCATTGCATTCATAGTGATATCTCGCCTGCGACATGCATCTTTAAGCGTCATGGTTGGATCAATTTCAACAATCGGCTTGCGTCCTTTGCTATCACGCCTTGGGAGTGACCAATCGGCATCAAACCCATCAATGCGTAATACACCAAACTTTTTACCCACCAAACGCACATGTCCAAAACGCTCGAGAACTTCTTGTAACTGATCAAGCGCTAGCTCATGTACTTCGATATCAAAGTCTTTGAGCTCTCGCTTAAGAACTAAATCGCGCACACAACCACCGACCAGATAGGGAACTCCACCGGCACTATCAATGGCCGCAATAATTGGTTGCAATGAAGCAAGAAACGAAAAAAAATAGCTACGATTATTCATACATCTATCTCATAAAATTTGTTTTATACTGTTTGAGCGATAGCATAACAAACTTTATGCTCAACAAAACAAGTATTTCCCTCTAAATTGATTCGGAAGATTCAATACGTTGTGCAGCGAGCACAACGTAGCAATAAGATGTTCAGTGTACAATAAAAAAGGAGAAAATGATGATTCCAAAGTATACATATTTTATACAGCTCAGTTTATTATTCTTCATGGCGGCAACACATGAAGCAAAAGCTCATGAAAAAGATCTTCATAAAATTGTCTACCTCATCTCGCCATCTCGCTCACTCTCTGTAGCATTTACACAAGCAATGAATGCTCGTGGCGATTTTGAAATCTTCAGTGAACCATCACAATATGCATACTGCATGGCTAACCTTGCAGACCTTGGGAAATTTGGGACAGCTGAAGCTCTTCGCTTCGTGTATAAAGACGAAGCAGCTCCCGATTTTAATGAAGTAAAAAATCGTTTATATAATGCTGCAAAAAAGAGCATGGTCTTTGCAAAAGAAATTAGTTACGCAGTAGATGGGTTTCTTCATCAAGATACAGAATTTATTACCAACCCTTCTGTTTATTTTATTTTTCTGGTCAGAGACCCACACCATTCAGCCATCTCATTTTATAAAAAAACGAGCGATCAAACTATGGGGAATTGGGATTTTTGGCGCATAAACTGGTCATTCTGGCTTGGCTATGAATCACAACTGAAACTCTTTAATCATATTAAAAATCTAACGGTTAACAAACCAATTATTATACGTACTGAAGATGTGTATAATGACCTTTCAGGAATAATGCAATCGCTGTGCACACACCTTGGCATAGACTACAAACCAGAAGCACTCGAATGGTCTGCACGAGGAAATACCGATGAATGGCATGAAATTAAACATGCAGCGCATGCTACGCTCTGGCACCAAGAGGCGATGAACAGTACAACGATACAAAAGCCAAGCACCTATGACGTTGATGCTCAAGG
>Ga0154020_10000467_pt1 | contig 49137 bp, 39 predicted proteins | sample Klosneuvirus_201_FD_109709 | JGI IMG/M metagenome (GOLD analysis project Ga0154020, IMG submission 109709) | Active sludge microbial communities from wastewater, Klosterneuburg, Austria - Klosneuvirus_20160825_MG | ecosystem: Engineered > WWTP > Aerobic digester > Activated sludge | place... | reverse complement strand
TGGGCAGGACGTCGGACCAGTCGTCGAAGTAGTCGTTAGCGGGGGTGGACGCGGTGCGCACAGGCGTCGGCGTGGTGGCGGCCGGGGACGCGTGGCGGTCAGGGAACTGGCGGGCGAAGGCGGTCTCGAAGGGGCTCGGTTCGCGGGTCCACGGCAGCATGAGCCTTGTTACAGCAAGTGGCAGGCCAGGGCGGACATCAGCCAAGTGGCTGATCTTGCGTGGCTGTCACAGTGTTCCAGGGTGTGCCAGTGCCAGTCTCGCAGTGACACAGGTGCCAACCTGCGGTTACTTGCGGAAGCTGTCGAGGTTGATGCCGAAGCGCTTGGCCCAGCGGCGGATCTGGACGCGCTCCTTGCCCATGGCGCGGGCGACGGCGCTGACGTTGCCCTGGTGCTCGGTGCACAGGGCCAAGAGGTCGGTGCGCAGGCGCTCGTCGCCGCTGGTCAGCGGGGCGCCGGGGGCGACGGGGGCGGCGGAGGCGTCGGTCAGGCCGAGGCCACGGCGCAGATCATCGGGCAGGTGCTCGAGCTCGATGGCGCCGCCGCTGAGGGCGACGGCGGCGACCAGGGTCTTGCCGAGCTCGCGGATGTTGAGCGGCCAGCTGTAGTCGAGCAACGCGCGCGCGGCCTCGGCGCTCAGCGTGACGGAGTCGGCGCGTTCGGGGAGCTGGCGCTCGAGCAGCGCGGCCAGCAGCAGGCCCATGTCCTCGATGCGCTCGCGCAGCGGCGGCAGCGTCAAGGTCCAGCCGGCGACGCGGCCGAGCAGGTCGGGGCGGAACTTGCCGGTCTCGACCATGGCGTCGAGATCCTGGTGCGTGGCGGCGCACAGCTGGACGTCGACCGCGACCGCCTTGGTGGCGCCGACCGGGGTGACCTCGCGCTCCTGCAACACGCGCAGCAGCGCGGCCTGCGAGGTCAGCTCGAGATCGCCGATCTCGTCGAGGAACAGCGTGCCGCCGTCGGCGCTGCGCACCAGGCCCTTGCGGTCCTCCAGCGCGCCCGAGAAGGCGCCCTTGCGGTAGCCGAACAGCTCGGTCTCGACCAGGGTGTCGGGCAGCGCGCCGCAGTTGACCGGGACGAAGTCGCCGCGCCGGCCCGACAGCGCGTGCACCGCGCGCGCGACCAGCTCCTTGCCGGTGCCGGTCTCGCCGCGCACCAGCACCGCGACCGAGGCGCGCGCGACCTGGGCCAGGGCGTCGAAGCGGCGCGCCAGCGGCGGCACCAGGGTGCCCAGGCCGGGCGCCTGCGGCTCGAGCTGCGCGGCGTCGAGGTCGATGGCGTCGCCGACCGCGGAGGGCACGGCGTCGCGAAACATGAAGAAGGTCTGGCCGATCTCGATGACGTCGCCGTCGCCGAGGCGGGTCACGGTGGCGGGCTCGCCGTTGACCACGGTGCCGTTCTTGGACTGCGCGTCCTCGACGGTCCAGCCGCCGTCGCTGCGCAGGATGCGTGCGTGCGTGGTCGACGCCTGTGGGTCTGGCACCCGGATGGTGAGGCGGCGGCGCTCGCCGTCGCGCTCGCGGGTGGCGGCGCGCACCCGGCCGCGGCCGACCACGACCTCGTCGATGTTGACCAGCGGGTAGCGCGCCCCGGCGGCCAGCAGGCGGTGGCGCTCCAGCACCAGCATCAGGTAGGGCGCGGGACGCTCGGTGGCGCGGGCCAGGCGCACCGAGCGCGACTGGGTCAGATCGACATCGCTGTCGAGGAAGTCGTCATCCACGTGCGAGCCGCTCATGGCTCACACCCTCGCGCAGTCGTGGTCGCTCCCCGGGCCGTACCCATCACCGGGCGTGAGTATCACACAACCCGGACGCCAGGAGCGCCGCCAGCCGCGCTGGATCGGGCAGCCCGCGCGGCAGCAGCCAGGCCTCGGCCGAGGCACACAGGGCCTGGCCGTCGTCGCCGCCGAGGTAGCGCCCGCGCGCCCAGCGCACGCCATGCGCCATCAGCGCCATACCGTGGCCGTCGGCGGTGGCCTCGCCGGCCGCCAGCAGCGCCAGCGCGCGCGGGCGGTCGCCCCTCTGCGCCGCGGCCACGCCGCGCATCACGTTGGCCATCGCGGCGGCGCCGGGGCGGCCCTCACGCGCCAGGCGGTCGGCGGCGTCGTCGGCCTCGCGGTGCAGCGCCGGGCGATCGGGGTGCCCCTGCGGGGTCGACGCGGCCAGCGCCAGCGCGGCGCGCGCGCGCAGCGAGCTGGCCACGATGCGCACGTGCTGCACGTGCATCAGGTACGACCGGCGCAGCGTGGGCCAGAAGGCGCGCACGCGATCGTAGGCGCCGCGTGCGTCGCCGGCGTACAGCTCGAGCTGTGCCTGCACGTTGAAGACGCCCCAGCGCCGGGTGAAGCCGCTGGAGGGCAGGGCGGCGATCTGCGCGCGCAGCTCGCCGACGTCCTTGCCCATCATGCAGCCGACCAGCGCCAGCGGCAGCTTGAGGTACTGCGCCTGGTGCTGGTTGCCGCGCTTCTCGGCGATCTCGGCCTCCAGCTCGAGGCGGCCGATGCGCTCGCGCACCTCGGCGAAGTCGCCCAGCTGCATCAGGATCTGCAGCACGGTGCCCTGCAGGAAGCGCAGCTCCCAGCCGGCGCCGCGCACGCGGGTGCGCAGCATGCGCTCGGCGTCCTCGCAGATGGGGCGCGCCTTGCGCCACTCGCCGCCGTAGTGCAGCGCAGTGCCGGCGGCCAGGCCGGCGAGGGCCAGGGCGTGGTCGTCACCGGTGCGCTCGGCGATGCGGCGCACCGTCTCGGTGACCTCCAGCGCGCGCGCCACGCCACGGCCGCCCAGCGCGGCCATCGACAGGCCGTAGATCGCCAGCGTGCGGGCGATGCGCCGCGGATCGCCCGACTCCAGCGCGTACAGCACGGCGCGGGCCTGGAAGTCCATCGCTCGCAGCGGATCGACGAAGACCAGGCCGGTGCCCGCGGTCCAGCAGGCGTCGGCGCGACGCAGCAGCTCGGGCGACGCCGCGCTGGCCTGGCCGCCCTGGAACTCGAGGCCGCGCAGGCGCACGCGGGTGCGGTGCCACAGGTAGGACGCCAGCGAGACGCGGCGATCCTCGGGCAGCGTCAGCCCGACGTCGGCCAGCACGCCGCGCAGCAGGGTCAGCCCCTCGTCGATGCGCTCCTCGTGCAGGAGCTGCTCGACCGCGAGGCGACGCAGCTCCAGCGCGGCGTCCCCGCTGGTGCGCGCGGCGGCGGCGCGGAAGGCGCGCGCGCCCTCGACGGCGCGGTCGGCGTTGACCAGGGCGTGGCCGAGCTCGACCAGCACCGGGCGCTCGACCTCGTCGCCGCCGGGCAGGCCGAGATCGAGGGCGCGCTGGTACAGGCGGGCGGCGCGATCGAAGGCCAGGGCGGCGCGCGCGTGCTCGGCGGCCTCCAGGGCGTAGCGGGCCGCGCGCGCGGGTTCACCGGCGGCGGCCCAGTGCACCGACAGCGCCTCCAGATCACCCGAGCCGCGCCCCTCCAGCACGCCGGCCAGGCGCCGGTGCGCGCCCGCCAGGACCTCGGCCGCGAGCGAGCGCAGCAGCGATTCACGCACCCGGTCGTGGTAGCACTCGACCAGATCCGCCGCGCGCAGCCCGCGCGCCGCCACCAGGTGGGCGCTGCTGAGCTCGCCGATCAGTGGCGCCAGCGCCGCGCTGTCGATGCCCGCGACCTCGGCCGCGATGTCCTGCGCCACCGGGCCACCGGCGACCGCGATGGCACCGAGCAGGCGCTGCGCCGGCGCGTCGAGCCGCCCGATGCGCGCCTGCAGCGCCTCGTCGAGCAGCAGCGGGCCCGGCAGATCGCGCTGGTGACGCACCAGGGCGTCGATGAACAGCGGGTGGCCGCCCGACTCGTCGACGATGCGCGTGAGGTCGCCCTGTTGCGCGCCGCCGCCGAGCAGGTGCAGCGCCAGGTGGCGCGCCTCGTCGCGCGGCAGCCGCGGCACCGGCAGCACGCGCACTGGCCCGGGCAGCCCTGCGGCCAGCTCGTCGGCGGGGCGGCCACCGCCGGTGCGCACGGTCGCCACCAGCAGCAGGCTGGGCGCCACCGGACCGCGCAGCACCTCGGCCAGCAGCGCCAGGCTGTCGGCGTCGGCGCGCTGCACGTCGTCGATGGCGATGACCACGGGCCGCGCGCGTGCCAGGCGCGTCAAGAGCTCACGCAGCGTGGCGAACACCACGCGCCGGATCTCGTGCGGATCGCGGATGGCGACCGGCTCGCCCGCGCTGCGCGAGAGGCGCGCCAGCACCGGGAAGGCCTGCGCCAGGCGCGCGGCGTCGGGCGGCGCCAGCGCGGCCACCTCGGCGTCCCCGAGCTCCTCGAGGTGATGGCTGAGGGCGTCGATGACGCCGTCGACGGCCTTGAAGGGCACCGACTCGCGCTCGTAGCAGCGCCCCGCCAGCACCAGCACCTCGGCGGGCAGCGCGGCCACGAAGGCGCGCATCAGCGTGCTCTTGCCGACACCCGACTCGCCCTCGACCAGCACGGTGCGCGCGCCGGTCCGGGCCGCGGCCAGCTCGTCGGCCAGCGCACCGAGCTCGCCGCGGCGGCCCACGAAGGGCGTCAGCGCATCGGCGGCGCCGCCCACCGATGGCGGCAGCGGCGCGCCCAGCAGGCGCAGCACCTCGGCGCCACCCGGCCGGCGCTCCGGCTGCGGCGCCAGCAGCGCCATGCACAGCGCGTCGAGATCGGGCGGCGTGCCCGGGGTCAGCGCCGACGGCGGCATCGGCGCGATGCGCCGCTTGGCCTCCATGACGTCGATGACCGGCCCGCTGAAGGGCAGCTGCCCGGTCAGCGCCTCGTACAGCATGACGCCGAAGCTGTACCAGTCGCTGGCCGCCGAGTACTCGCCGAGCGCGTTCTCGGGCGCCATGTAGGCCGGCGTGCCGATGATCTCCTCGGAGTCGCGCCGGGTCTCGTTGATGTCGGCGGCCAGGCCGAAGTCGAGGATGACGACGCGGCCGGCCTCGGTGCACAGCACGTTGGACGGCTTGATGTCGCGGTGCACGCGCCCCGCGCTGTGCAGCGCATGCAGCCCGCGCGCGAGCTCGCACAGCGCCGGGCGCAGCCGCACCTCGTCACAGCTGGGGCTGGCGCCGGCTCCGGCGCCGGAGCCGTGCTGCGTCACCATGCGCGCGCCGGTCAGCGCCGAGGTCAGGGTCTCGTCGAGGTCCGCCGGCGTGGTCACGCGCGCGCGCACGCGCTGGCAGAACGGCACGCCGTGCACCAGCTCCATGGTGAAGAACCAGCCGCCGTCCTCCTCCATCAGCTCGCCGAGGGCGACCAGGTTGGGGTGGGTCAGGCCGGCCAGCAGGCGGAACTCGCGCTTGAAGCGCACCAGCCCCTGGGCGCTCAGGCGGCGCAGCGTCTTGAGGGCGACGTCGGTGTCGCGCTCGCGATCATGGGCCTGGTAGACCACGCCCATGCCCCCGGCTCCGAGCTTGCGCACGATGCGAAAGCGACCGCCGCTGAGCTCGGCGGGGATGGGGCGGGACATGGGTCGTTCATAGCAAGCCACGCGAGCCACGACCAGTCAGGTCGTCACATGGGCGGAACACTGGAACAGCTTTGCCGCGCGCCCTGGAACCGGCCTTTGTCCCAGGGTGCCGCCGCAAGCGCCTGAAATCACGAGGCAGCTGGGACGCCCCGGTCGGCACGGCCCTGGCAATGCCCCCTGGCATGGCGACCCTGTGGAACACTGTCGAGGAGCGGAATCGCACCCTGGTTCGCAATGCTTTGGTGCTGTTCAACGCAGGCGAGGTTGACGCCTACCTCGAGCTGTACGATCCCGAGCTGGTCTTCCACGGCCTGCCGGTCGGGCTGCCGGCCGGGGCCGAGGGTGTGCGCGGCTTCTACCAGGGGCTGGCGGCGGCGTTCGAGGACGCCCACTTCGAGGTCGACTACATCATCGCGGCACGCAGCCGGGTGGTGGTGCGCTACACCTTCCGCGGGCTGCACCGCGCGGGCTTCCTGGGTCGCGCCGCCACCGGCCGCCAGATCCACGCCAGCGGCGCCACCATCCTGCGCATCAAGAACAACCGCTGTGTGGAACGCTGGTCGGATCTCGATGTCGCAGGGGCCATCGACCGCGCCGCCGCGCTGGCCCTGGTGGACGACACCCCGACGGTCAGCATGCGCAGGTTCGAGGCGGCCTGATTCTCGGTCCTCTGGTTGCGCGCGCCGAGGCGCGGCGCAGACTTGGAGGGCGATTCGTTGACCCCCCTGGATCCCCGTTGTACATAGGGCCAGGCCGGTTTTCGAGAGCGCCCACCAACCACGAGGACCTTCCAGGATGACGACGACGAAGAGCGATCTGCCCGCGGGCAGGCTGCGCAAGGTGCCCCTGCTTCCCCTGCGCGACATCGTGGTCTTCCCGCACATGGTGGTGCCGCTGTTCGTCGGGCGCGAGAAGTCGATCGCGGCGCTGGAAGATGCCATGCAGCACGACAAGGAGATCTTCCTGTCGGCGCAGAAGAAGGCCAAGACCAACGAGCCCAGCGAGGACGACATCTTCGCGGTCGGCACCCTGGGGACGATCGTGCAGCTGCTGCGCCTGCCCGACGGCACCGTCAAGGTGCTGGTCGAGGGCAAGCGCCGCGGGCGCATCAAGAAGTTCATCGCGCGCGACGAGTTCTTCCAGGTCGAGGTCGAGGAGCTGGTCGAGCCGGCGGAGACGTCGGTCGAGACCGAGGCGCTGATGCGGTCGATCTACGCCACCTTCGAGACCTACGTGAAGCTCAACAAGCGCATCCCGCCCGAGATGCTGATCTCGGTGCAGACCATCGATGATCCGGCGCGGCTGGCCGACACCATCGGCGCCCACCTGTCGCTCAAGCTGGCCGACAAGCAGGCCATCCTGGAGACCGAGAGCGCCAGCGCGCGCCTCGAGAAGCTGTTCGAGCTGATGCAGGCCGAGATCGAGATCCTCCAGGTCGAGAAGAAGATCCGCACCCGCGTCAAGAAGCAGATGGAGAAGACGCAGAAGGAGTACTACCTCAACGAGCAGATGCAGGCGATCCAGAAGGAGCTCGGGGAGCGCGACGAGTTCAAGAACGAGATCCAGGAGCTCGAAGACAAGATCAAGAACAAGAAGATGTCGAAGGAGGCGCAGAGCCGGGTCAAGAAGGAGCTCAAGAAGCTCAAGATGATGAGCCCGATGAGCGCCGAGGCCACGGTGGTGCGCAACTACATCGACTGGGTGCTGTCGCTGCCCTGGGAGGACAAGACCCAGGACAAGCTCGACATCACCGAGGCCGAGCGGCTGCTCGACCAGGACCACTACGGGTTGAAGAAGGTCAAGGAGCGCATCCTCGAGTACCTCGCGGTGCAGGCGCTGGTGAAGAAGCTCAAGGGGCCGATCCTGTGCCTGGTCGGCCCGCCCGGCGTGGGCAAGACCTCGCTGGCCAAGTCGATCGCGACCGCGACCGGGCGCAAGTTCGTGCGCCTGTCGCTGGGCGGCGTGCGCGACGAGGCCGAGATCCGCGGCCACCGGCGCACCTACATCGGCGCGCTGCCCGGCAAGATCATCCAGTCGCTGAAGAAGGCTGGCTCGAATAACCCGGTGTTCCTGCTGGATGAGGTTGACAAGATGTCAACTGACTTCCGCGGCGACCCGTCGGCGGCGCTGCTCGAGGTGCTCGATCCGGAGCAGAACCACAGCTTCAACGATCACTACCTCGACCTCGACTACGACCTGTCGGACGTCATGTTCATCACCACGGCCAACAGCCTGCACGCCATCCCGGTGCCGCTGCAGGACCGCATGGAGATCATCGCGCTGCCCGGCTACACCGAGTGGGAGAAGCTGGCCATCGCCAACAACTACCTGGTGCCCAAGCAGAAGGAGAACAACGGCATCACGGCGGTCGACCTCGACATGCGCGACGACACCATCCGCGCCATCGTGCACCACTACACCAAGGAAGCCGGCGTGCGCAGCCTGGAGCGCGAGATCGCCACCGTGTGTCGCAAGATCGCGCGCAGCGTGGTCGGCGCGCCGGCCGACGCCGCCCCGCCCAAGATCCGCGTCAGCGTGAAGAACCTGGCCAAGTACCTCGGCCCGCAGCGCTACCGCTACAACCTGAAGGAGGCCGTCGACGAGATCGGCATGACCAACGGGCTGGCGGTGACCATGTATGGCGGCGATCTGCTGTCGACCGAGGTCAGCGTGGCGCCCGGCAAGGGCAAGCTGGTGCTGACCGGCAAGCTGGGCGACGTCATGCAGGAGAGCGCCCAGGCGGCCATGACCTACGTGCGCACGCGCGCCGAGTCGCTGGGCCTCGACCGCGAGTTCTACCAGAAGGTCGACATCCACGTGCACTTCCCCGAGGGCGCCATCCCGAAGGACGGGCCGAGCGCCGGCATCACCATGGCGACCTCGCTGGTCAGCGCGCTCTTGCGCATCCCGGTGCGGCGCGACGTGGCGATGACGGGCGAGATCACGCTGCGCGGGCGCGTGCTGCCCATCGGCGGCCTCAAGGACAAGATCCTGGCCGCGCACCGCTCCGACATCTTCACGGTCATCATCCCCAAGGACAACAAGAAGGACCTCAAGGACGTGCCCAAGCGCGTCCTCAAGGTGATGACCATCCACCCCGTCGAGCACATGGACGAGGTGCTGCGCTACGCGCTGGCGCTGGCCGAGCCTGAAAAGTTCCTGGTCACGCCGTCGACCACGCTGGACTGGCGCGTGACCCCGCCGCCCGCGCTGCTGCCGCAGGACCGCCCAATCAAGAGCGGCTCCGACGGTGGCCCGGTCGAAGAGAAGGCGCCCACGCCGTCGCCCACAGCCAGCTAGCACCAGGTGGTGCGGCCGTCGCGCAGCTTGACCGCGGGCGCCGGCCGCGCTATCCGAACCAGCACGGGCGGATAGCTCAGCGGCAGAGCACTGGTTTTACACGCCGGCAGTCGCAGGTTCGATCCCTGCTCCGCCCACTCCAATCTTCTGTACCCGCCAGGTTCTCGATTGCGTTCGTGCACGACAGCACGCGCTCGAGCGCTTTCGGTAGGCCGAGCGCATCAGGGTTCCTGCAATCAAGTCGTTCACTGGGGGTGCTCGTTGAGCCACTCGCGGATGCGGGCGACGTTGCCATCTAGGGGGAGCTTGATGAGCTCGTCGATGGCGTGGGCCGCATGGCTGTGCAGGGTGTGCGTCTCGCCGGCGCCCATGCTCGTGCCCGTCTGCGGGATTTCGACGTCCGGGAGCTCGAGCACACGGAGGAGCGCCGGCACCGCGTGGGTGTCGCCGAGGATCCGCAAGCCATCGATGGCGCCCCCGCGCAGCTCGACGTCGCTCGAATCCAGGAGAGCCTGCAGTCGTTCGCGTGCGTTCGGCGCCTTCATCTCACCGAGCGCCCAGGCCGCGGTTGCCTTGATTTCAGACGACGGGTGCACGAGCGCCTTCTCGATCACGGGCAAGCCGGCATTGTCGTCGACATGCGCTGCGATCATGACGAGCAGGACGCCAGATTGACTAGGCAGTTCGCCCCTCAGGGCGTCCGCCATGGCCGGGACTGCGAGCGATCCCAGCCGATCGAGCCGATGCGTTCCGGGGCCGCCGCCCTTGACCCTGAAGGACGGTAGGAGGGCAATGGCATCGCGCGTCGCGATGTCGAGCGCTTCGCGGTTCTCTGGCGCACCGAGTAGGCCCATCGCCACATTGGCCACGCGCGGGTCATCCTCTTCCAGGAGTTCCCCGACCTCCGAGATCGCACGCTGTCCGAGCCTCGCGAGCTCCCCGGAGAGTTGCGTCACGAGTGGCTGGTCGTTGGCGCGCGATGCATCACGAATCCGCTCGACCATCACCTTCGCTTCGAGAGGCCGGCTAGGCTGCGAACGGCGGCCACACGCGATCAGCCCCAGCCCGAGGCTCACCATCGCGATGAGTGACCGACGGATCATCGATTGTTGGGCGTATCGAAGGTCTCGATCTGCTTTACATAGATATTCTGCTGAATGTAGACAATCGCATCCACAGGGTCCAACGGGTATCTGTGTGCGGCCTGTGCGAGTCTGAACTCGAGCACTGTTCGCGGGAACACATTGCCGCCTCCCAAAACACCGGGCGACCGGGGTGCTGGCCGACGCCCACGACGCGGGCGTGTGTCCGGTTCATTCGCAACCGGGCCGCGAAACCGATCCTCACCCGCTGCGAGTGGTCCCGACCGGCACGTTACTGTCACGCCCGGTACGGGGGCGCGCGAGGTGAGACCGCCGGCTCTGGCGGTGGCGCCTCGCCGCGCTTCTTCGCCCGCCGCTTGCGCCACCCGAGCAGCTGAGCAGCAGCGCGCCGGGGCGCTGCTGACATGTAGTTCGCATCGGGTGGTATCCTGGTTCGTAGCTCGATCCAGGAGGTCACGCGATGCGCCGCTTCGTGCTCGTGTTCGCTGTGGTGGTCGCGGCCTGGTCGGCGCCTCGGGTGGCGCAAGCCGACCAGCGCAACTTCGCCGCCGGCAGCCTGATCATCCCGATGGATCTGGCCTATCAGGACCAGAGCATCTTCCAGGCCTATGGCCTGCTGTTCCAGCTGCTGCGCCAGGGCGTGCCGGTGGCCTGGGTCATCGATCCAGCCAAGACCTGGCACGCGGCGCCGTGCAACACGGCGGGCAACCTGTGCGGCTGGGACTGCGCGGTCGAGGGCTCGGGCGTCAAGTGCAACTATCCGACCGCCAGCCCCGACTTCTTCGTGGCCAGCACGGTGGTGGCCGGCCCGGGCACGGGGACGAACATCACCAGCCACGGCTACCGCGGCGGGCCGTTCGTGATCGCGGCGGCCAACAAGGCGGCGGCGTTGCCCATCATCGCGGCGTGGAACGACATGGCGATGTGGACCGCGGCGCCGTGGGCGCGGCGCACGGTGTTCCACCCGGTCGCTGTGCACGAGGCCAGCGCGGCGTTCAGCGGCTTCGTGGCCAAGGACATGCTGGCGGCGCCGACCATCGCGGTGTTCTCCGACGGCAACGAGGACATCGCCACCAGCTACCTGCGCGCGGCTGGCATCCCGCAGTCCAGCGGGGCCGAATTTCCCGTCGGCAAGTGTGGCGCGGCCAACTGCGGCCCCGGCACCGCCAACCCCGACATGCTGACCGTGCCCAGCGTGGCCGGCGACATGGGCACCTGCGCGGCGCCCAGCAGCAACCACAAGAACGGGGCGCTGTTCACCGCGAGCGGAGTGCCCGCGTACTGCCAGATCATGAGCATGCACTGGGACGTCAACGACCGCGAGACGGTGCAGTGCGGCGGCGCCAACTGCCCCGCGACGCAGGCGGCCTGCGGCACCACGCCGATCACCTATCACGGTCACGAGGTCGTCGCCGAGGTGCGCTCGTTCCTGAAGTACCCGGTGCACTTCTTCGCCGAGTGTCAGGCCGTCAACGCCTACGAGAACACCACGCCCAACCCGGCGTGGCCGTATCTCGATGATGCCGGGCGCGATGGCCACTTCCTGACCACGCGCGGGATGCCGCCCGCGTGTCCGTGCCAGGGCGGCTTCACCTGTGTGATCGGCGGTTGCGCCGGCGCCGACTGTTGCCAGCCCACCAACGTGAAGGAGAAGGGCGCCGGCTTCCTGATCGCGGCGCAGCCGGCCTCATCGACGCTGAAGGTGCTGCGGCCCAACGTGGCCTACAACCAGATGGACGGCGAGTTCCAGACCACCGGTGGCAGCGAGCCGGCCTACAACCTGAGCGCGTACCTGATGACGATGTACAAGAACAACCGCGAGGTCACCTTCATCACGGGGCCGAACGGGCCGGGTAACCAGGACATCTGGATGACCGGCTATGCCGATGGCTCGTGCGACATCGGCACCGGCGAGGTCTTCCTGCCCGGCGGTGGCGGCGCGTGCGGCACCGGCAAGGTCAGCTATCTCGGCGGCCACGACTACAAGACCGGGGTGCCGCTGAGCGGCAACGGCGACAGCCAGGGCGCGCGCCTGTTCCTGAACGCGCTGTTCGAGGCCGACTGTGTGACCTCGGCGGGGCAGCCCAGGGTGTCGTTGTCGCTGGGCGGCGAGCTCGAGGTGCGCACGCGCAGCCTGCCGGTGCAGCGCGACTATGCCGCCGGCTACGGCAACAGCGGCAAGGGCGCGGCGCTGGACGCGGTGTTGAACCTCGATGTGCCGGCCACGCTGAGCATCGCGGCGGCGCCGGGCGCGACGCTGACGGCGACGCGCGCGGGCTGGATGGTCGGCGCCATCAGCGGGCTGCCGGTGCTGGCCGGTGATCCGCCGGCCAGCGGCAGCCGCGCCGCCACGCTGCGCTTCACGGCGTATGGCGACTACCAGGTCGCGGTCGGCATGAGCTATCGCGTCGGGTTGTCGACGCTGAGCGCGCCGCCACAGATGCTGACCATCCGAGTCATCGACGCCGATCCGCTGCCCGATGGCGGCGCCGATAGTGGCGACGGTGGCGGGATCGTCGACGGTGGTGACGATGGCGGTTGCGGCTGTCGCACCGGTGCCGATGCGGGCACGCGGGCGCCCTGGCTGGGAGTGCTGGCGCTGGGATTGCTGCTTGTGTGGCGCCAGCGCACACGGCGGCGCTGATCCGACTGTAGGCGCCATCACTGCCGAGATCGTGCTGGTACCGGAGGCGCGGCGCGGCCTAGGATCAGCGTGTGCAGCGGCGCGGCGTCATCATCGCGTTGATCTCGGCCATCCCGGCGATCTTGATCGCGGTGGTGGCGGTCTGGCTGTGGCGCGAGTATCACGCCAAGGATCGCGTCATCGCCGAGCAGAAGCGCATCATCAAGGACCTCGGCCTCAAGCTGGATCGGGCCTGGGCCGAGGAGCTGGTGGCCGACGTGCGCGTCGACGCGGTCGAGCGCGACGCCGCGGGGCAGCCGGTGATGAAGCTGCACTTCGTGCAGTATCGCGCCGGCACCGAGGTGCCCGAGTTCGAGCGTGATCTGGTGCTGCTCGGCGACGAGTTCTACATCGACGCGCTGGTGGTCAAGTTCGAGCGTGCGCTGGTCGAGACCGGGGACGGGCTGCGCGGCAAGAGCATGCTGCTGTTCAGGCGCGCTTTCGGCGATCGGCAGCAGCCCAGCCAGGGTGTGCCGCTGTTCCGCAGCCGCGGCGAGTCGCCGGTGCCCGAGGCGGTGCAGGTCGACGGTTCGCCGGGGTCGTTCGAGTCGCAGCTGTGGAGCGAGTTCTGGGCGCTGGCCAACGATCCCGACAAGGCGCGCGCGCGCGGGATCCGGGTCGCCCAGGGCGAGGCGCCGCACGTGCGCGCGGTGGTCAACCAGGTCTACAAGCTGACGCTGCGGGCCTCGGGCGGGGTCGACATCACGCCGCGGCTGCCGGCCGCGGTGGTGGGCACGCGCGACGCTGGCGGCGACGCGGGTGTGGCGGGCGCGCGGCCCTGACGGGGGCGCGGCGCGGCGGCGTCAGCAGGGGAACCAGGCGCGCAGGGCGGCGCCGTCGCCGTCGGACTCGATGGCGAGGTTGCCGGCGTAGAGCTCGACCAGGGGGCGCACCAGGGCCATGGGCAGGCCGAGGCGCTCGGCGACGCGCTGGCGCAGGTGGCCGAGGGCGTCGGGGCTGTCGGCGCCGGCGTCGACCGGCGCACTGTCACGGGCGCAGCGCACGGTGACGTCGACGCCGTCCTTGTCGACGCGCGTCGCGCTGGCGATGGTCAGGGTCACGGTGCCTGCGGGGCCGGCGGCGGCGACCGCGCGCTCCAGCAGCAGGGCCAGCGTGGTCACCAGGTCGGCGGCGTGGGCACGCAGCTGCAGGCGCGGCTCGACGGGCTCGGCGCGCAGGCTGACCTGGTGGCGCGTGGCGATGGGCTGCACGCGGGCCACCGCGGTGGCGGAGATCTCGTCGAGGTGGGCCCAGCCATAGTCGGGGCACGAGGCCTGCGCGAAGCGGCCCAGGCTGCGGCCGATCTCGGCGAAGCGCTCGGCCTGGCGCTCGATGGCGTTGAGCGCCTGGTTGCGTGTGGTGGCGTCGCCGTGGTGCTCGCGCAGGACCTGGGCATAGCCGAGGATGACGCCGGCCGGATTGTTGATCTGGTGCGCGGTGCGGGCGGCCAGGGCTCCCATCGAGGCCAGCTGGGTGGCCAGCTGGATCTCGGTCAGCAGGTCGCCGTCGGGGCCGCGGTCGCAGGTCGCGGCGGTGACCTGGGCGATGAAGTGCGCGATGTGCTCGTCGAGCTGGGCGAAGGGGCGCGCGCGCTCGGCGCGCAGGGTGGCTGGACTGCGCTGGCTGTCGACCGCGGCGTGCAGCACGGCGGGGCCCTGTGCGCGCGCCTCGGCGACCCGCTCGGTCACCGCGGCGGCGATCGCGACCTCGGCCTCCAGCAGGCTGGCCAGCGCGCCGCGCGCCAGCTCGAGGGCGTGAGCGGGATCGGCGGCGCGCCCGATGCGACGAGCGGCCTCGTAGGCGGCCTCGCAGCGCGCGGCGTCGAGGCCTGGACCACGCATGCTTCGAGTCTACCTCATGTCCTCGCTTCGCGAGGGCATGTCCGGTCTCCCGGCCGTCAGTACCAGTTGTAGGCCAGGTTCACGCCCAGCTGCTGGATGCTGCCATGGTCATAGCTGACCGTGGCCAGGCGCAGCTGCAGATCGACGGCCGAGCTCGCGGTCTGGCTGACCTCGTAGCCCGCCGCCGCGGTGAAGGCCACGCCACCGATGGAGTCGCTCTCGCCATTGTCGGCCTGCACCATCAGGCGGCCCAGCCCCAGGCCGCCCTTGATCCAGGCCCGATCGCTGACCCACAGCTGCGCGGCGACGGTGCTGGCATTGTTGATGATCTGTCCGCCCTCGGCGAAGTGGATGACGCCCCAGCCGTCGAACATGACCGCCGCGCGCTGCGACACCATGCCGCCCAGCGTCAGGTTGACCGCCAGGCCCTCGAGGTTCCGGCAGTTGTCACAGGTCATCATGCCCGCGCCGGCGCCGATGCCGACCAGGAAGCCGTCACGCTTGACGCCGGAGCGCGGCTGGTAGCCCGCCTCGGGCGCCGGTGCGGCGGCGTAGACCGCTGGCGCGGGTGCCGGCGCATACACTGGTGCCAGCGCAGGCGCGGCCGCAGGCGTCCCTGCCATCGGATCGACGGGCTGTGCTGCCGCCAGCGCGGACGTCAAGGTGATGGCCAGCAGCGGCAGCAGACGACAGCACACGGGCGACATGGGCGATTCCTCCAGGTAGGACCCATGCATACGGCACCCCGCGCCGCCTCCCAGCGGCAAACCCCGCCCCGCCGTCCTTTGCCAGCGCTCGCGATTCCCTTGACATCGCAGCGCGCCTCGCATATCTACGTCCGGCCTTCGCTACCCATGGGGTGGTAGTTAAGTCGGTTATAACGCCGGCCTGTCACGCCGGAGGCCGCGGGTTCGAGTCCCGTCCACCCCGCCGAAATTGCTGCACAAACCGGAGCCGAACGCTGGCTCCGGTTTTTCTGTATCCAGGGTGTATCCGCGCGGTGCTACGCTTTCGGTTGGTACCGGAGGCGCAGCAATGGGCTCTGTGGTGAGGCGCGGCAGCCGCGATGACGTGAAGTACTACGTCAAGTACAAGGACTCCGACGGGCGCTGGAAGATGCGCCTGTCGCACCAGCCCACCAAGGAGCAGGCCAAGCAGTACCTGCGCGAGGTCGAGGCCCGCGTATCCCGCGAGCAGATCGGCATCGCCGAGCCCGAGGACGCACCGAAGGTGGGCACCCTGATGGACACCTGGGCGGCCTCGCTGGTGAACCGGAACGCGGCGGACGACAGGCGGCGGCTGACGAAGCATCTCCGGCCCGTCTTCGAGAGGAAGCGGCTGGCTGAGATCACGCTGGCCGCGGTGATGAACTGGATCGACGCCCAGCGCAGGTGGGAGGACGCCAGGACCAGAAAGCGGCTGGCCGAGGCCTCGATCCGCCACAACCTGAACCTCCTGTCCCGGTTCTTCTCCTGGGCGATCGAGCGCGGCCACTGCGCCATCAACCCGGTGCGCCAGATCCCCCAGGGGCGCCGGCCCCAGCAGGCCCAGAAGCGCGACGTGCCGTGGCTCAAGGACGACGCCATGGTCAGGAGGCTCATCCATGCGCTGCCCGAGCCAGTCGGCGTCATGTTCTACATCGGCAACCGCTCGGGTCTGCGCACCGGGGAGATCGTCGCGCTGCGCATGGCGGACCTCGAGTTCCTGCACGAGGGCATCATCCGCGCGCGCTACTCCTACGACGGCCCGCTCAAGGAGGACAAGAAGGGCACCGGCAAGATGAAGTGGGTGCCCGCCGCCGAGGACGCGCTGCGCGTGCTCGGGCCCGTCCTGGACAGGCGACGAGCACAGGGCGCCGGGCCGGAAGATCTGGTGTTCCCGTGCGCGAACCGCGACGGCAGCTGGTACCGCAAGGAGTTCATCGAGGCGTGCTGGGAGGCGGCTACCAAGAAGCTGGAGGTGGACCTGACCTGGTACGAGGCGACCCGCCACAGCTTCACGTCGCGCAACCTCGAGGCCGGAGCGTCGCTCGACGAGGTCAGCGCCGCCCTGGGCCACTCGTCACCGGTGGTCACGAAGCGGTACTACGACCACTTCATCCGCAAGAGCTTCTCGGCTGGCCTGCGCGCCGGACTGGGGCTGCGCGGCGACGAGGGCGCCCGCGCGGACGTCATCGCCATCGACAAGCCGCGCCCGCGTCGCAAGCGCGGTTCAGAAAGCACCTGAAGGAGAAATGACCTTGGGTGCACAGCAGGGCAGGGCAGGCGGGCTCGTCATCGATGCTCGTGCTGAGCTGATCGCGCGCGCGCGGCCGGGGCAGGCTGCGCTCGACCCGGAGGAGAATCCGACGCTGCGGCACGCCATCAGTGCTGCCCTCGCACTGGCCTACCTGCACGACCTGCGACCGTTCGCTCGCTGGGTGGTGGTGGCGCTGGAGCACGGAAGGCGGGCCGGCAAGGCGCCTGCGCTGCCGGCGTCTCGTCCTGAATCGCGATGGGTGACCCCGACCGCTTCCCCGGTGGCCAGCATCGATCTGGCGGAGGCCGCGGCCGCCGCGCACCGTGCGGGCGGCGAGCACGGTCCCCAGTCAGACGGCTTTCGCCATGCCGCTGCCAGCTTCGTCTCGGCCTGGTCGCAGGTGTCGCGGCGGGTCGAGCTGGTCCGCCCACCGCCAGCCCATCGCGAGCCGGACTTCTTCAAGGAGGCCCTGGCCTACAACCTCGCGTCCTGGTTCCCTGGCCAGCGGCTCGGCGCCACGACCCTGGTGTTGCTGTTTGCCGCGCTGGGCACCGACCCGCCGATCGAACGCGAGTACCCAGAGGAGCTGGTGGCTGACGCCATTGCCCGCGGCGTGGAGCGCTACCGCAAGCTCTGGGCGCGGACCTCCAAGCGCGCCCGCACCGCGAAGGCGCGCTTCCTGGTGCTACCAGGTCGCCCCGCGCCGCTGCGGTCAGGCAAGCCCAGCCTGCTCCAGCCACCCTTCTTCGCTTTGCCTACAGGCCAGACCGTGGCGCATCGTCCCCGCGGGATACCGGCCAAGGCGTCGGTCCTGGTGGTTTCTCGCGGCAAAAGACGCTGGTTCTACGCGCAGTGGCGTGACGGCACCCGGGTCCGCAAGATCCCACTTGGCCCCGTAGCAGACGCCGCCGAAGAGCCGCGCCCCGCAGAATGGCCTCAGATTCCGCGGTTCCTGACCTAGCCCAGATCCGCCCCCATCCTTCCCGGTTGCCGGTTGGCTAGGGTAATCGGGTGCTGCTCGACCTGGAAAAGGAACTCGCAACCGCGCTGAGCTCGCCCGCGGTGCAGTCGGCGCTTGAAGACATCGTGCGCCGCGTCGTCCGCGACGAGCTGTCTCGCACGACGGTCGGCAACGCGCTGGTCGACGTGGAGCAGGCTGCGGAGCTCCTGTCCATGACCCCCGCCTCCGTCCGCAAGGCCGCCCAGCGCGGCACCATCCCTTGCATCCGCATCGGCCGCCGCGTCCGCTTCCGCCGCCACGAACTACTCGACCTCAGCCCACGCCCCCGCCGCATCAGGGCCCGCCCATGAGGACCTGCCACTTCTGCCAGCGCTGGTTCAAGAACAAGCAAGCCGTCCGCCGCCACCTCGGCTATTGCCGCGACTACCTGAACGCCGAGCACACCAACCCGCCCTGGACGCGCGTCCCGCTGGTGCAGTGCGCCAGCTGCGTGCAGAACTTCGGCGCCGACTTCGCCGCCAGGCTCACCCACGCCGAGATGCACGACGCCCTGGTGACCTACCGCGGCTGCCCGATGTGCGGGGCGAACTGGTGGTCGCGTGCGGGGTGGAGGCGCGTGCCGGGATGAAACGGCCGCTGGCCACCTTGCTCTGCGTCCCAGGTCGCCTGCCTGCTCAGGGACACGCCCCCCACGCAGGAGCACCCGCCCACGCCATCGAGAAGCCGTTGCCGCTGCCGTCCAGGGACTGCCCACCCGAGCCTTCGGTCAGGGCATAGCTGGCCACGGTCTGGGCATCGGCGGCCAGCGGCAACGTGGGCGTGAAGGCGCCCGTGTAGCGCGCGACACGGGACACGCGGACGTCGTCGATGGTGCCAGCGAGCAGCCGGATGTTGGTGCGCGCGAACCACCCGACATGGAGATCCACCCGCAACCCCGTCGCCGTGAACGAGGTCGGGAACGCGTCCGCGATCGTGGCCGCGCCAGAACCGCCCAGCTGCTGGGTCACCGTGAGCTCGACGCCGTCGATGAACACGCGCTCGTCCGTCCCCGTGAAGACCAGCGCGTAGTGGTGCCAGGCCCGCTCGTCGAAGCCGGGCAGCGCTGCGTCGATGTCGAAGCCCTTGGCGTTCAGGTTGCCGCCGTTCTCCCGAGCATCTACGGCCACCTGGATGGCCCGGCCCGATAGGGTCAGGAAGTTCATCGCCGCGGCGTCGCCGATCGCGAATCGGATCGCCCGCGCGTCGGGCAAGTTCGACGACATGAGCTGCACCAGCTCGCGCTCGCCGCTCGGATCGGTGCTCTTGAACCACAGCTCGAGCGTCGCGGTCCGGAGACCCACCAGCTGCGACGTGAGCCCGACCGCGGTGCCGTGGTCGTCGACTCCATCCAGACAGATGACACTGCTGTGTCCCGCGAAGGTCACCGCCGGCTGCTGCGAAAGAACCACTCCATCCACGCTGGCCGTCACCGTCTTGACCCCCGCCACGGTCGAGGCCAGCGTGCCGGTCGCCACGCCGGATGCATTGGTCGTCGCTGTGGGCTGAACCAGGCTGTTCCCGGTGCCGGTCGCGGTCAGCGTCACGGCCTGCCCGGGCAGGGGGGCGCCCGAGGCGTCACGCACGGTCACGGTGATCGTGGACGTCGCGACGCCGTTGGCGACCAAGCCCAGGGTCGGTGAGGCGACCACGGTCGAGAGAGCTGCGCTCGGCTGAGCGCCAATCGTGGCAGCCGTACACCGCACCGCGAAGCCCAGACCGCGGTCCTGGGTCCCCAGGTTCGCGCTGCTGGTGACATCCAGGTAGTTGGCGAGCGTTCCTGCGGTGGTCGAGCTCCAGTACTGACCGGTGGTCCCGGTATTGATGATGAGATCGTAGTTGCGATACCCGCCCGCCGGGAGCTTCAGCGGGCTCGCGAAGGCGCCGGCGGGGTTGTTGCTGCTCCAGGTGGCCCTCTCCGCCACGAGCTCGCCGGCGGTCGGGATGCGCCACCCACGTGGGCACGGATTGTTGATGCCCGTGGCCCCCTGCCACAGGCTGGCGTTCTGGGGATTCCTCCAGTCGTGGTTCGGGTCTCCCAGCGCATTGATGAAGCCTCCGCTTCCTGGGCTGTCCGTGCCCGAGATGGTGGAGATCGTGACGCTGCTGCGCAGCTCGTGCCCATCCGCGAGTCTGCCCCACTGGTAGAGGTCGCCGAAGGCGCTGGCGTCGTTGGCGGCCGTGGCGACCCGGGCGGCGCCAAGGTTCCGGTCCAGCCAGCAGCGACCAGCGCTCGCGACCGTGCCATAGGTGACGCCGCTGCCGTGGTAAGTGAAGGCCACCTGCGAGGTGCCACACACGAAGCCCACGAAGGTGACCGTCGGCTGCTGCGCGAGGACCACCGAGCCGCCCACCGTCGCGGTCACCGTCTTGGCCTCTGCGACCGTGGAGGCCAACGTCCCGGTCGCCACGCCGCTGGCGTCGGTCTGCGCCGCCGGCTGGACCAGGCTGTTGCCCGCCCCCGTCGCGGTCAGCGCGACGGCGCTCCCGGCCACCGGATTCCCCTGCGCGTCGCGCACCGTGACGGTGACGGCCGAGGTCGCGGCACCGTCGGCGGTGATCCCCGACGCCGGCAAGGCCACCACGGTCGACTGCGTGGCGCTCGGTGAGCCGGCCACGAAGGTCACCGTCGGCTGCTGCGAGAGGACCACGGAGCCGTCGACGGTCGCTGTCACCGTCTTGCCCTGCGCCACTGTCGAGGCGAGCGTCCCCGTCGCCACACCGCTGGCGTCAGTCTGCGCGGGTGGCTGGACCAGGCTGTTGCCGGTGCCAGTCACTGCCAGGGCGACAGCCCGCCCTGCCACGAGGTTTCCCTGCTCGTCGCGCACGGTGACGGTGATGGTCGAGAGCGCGGTTCCGTTGGCCGTGAGTCCCGACGTCGGCGAAGCCACGACGGTCGACTGCGTCGCGCTCGGTGCGCCTGCCGCGAAGGTGACGGTCGGCTGCTGCGTCAAGACCAGCGACGCGCCAACCGTGGCGGTCACCGTCTTGCTGCCGGCCACGGTCGAGGCGACCGAGCCCGTGGCCGCACCCGCCGCGTCGGTCACTGCGCTCGGCTGGGTCACGGTGTTGCCGCTGCCAGTGGCAGCGAGGCTGACCGGCCGTCCCGCGATCGGATTGCCTCCGAGATCGCGCACTGTCACCGTCACGAGCGAGCTCGCCGTGCCATTCGCCACGAGCCCCGACGCTGGAGAGGCGATCACCGTGGACTGCGTGGCGCTCGGCTCCTGGCCGCTGGTCGCATCCGGCAATCCGGTGTCAGGTGAGACCCCGGCATCCCCGGCATCGGGTCGGCCCGGCGGCTGGTAGTCGTCCTTGCACCCGCCCATCAGAGCGCCAAGCAGCACTCCGACGCCCATTGCGCAACGGCCAAGGCTCCTCCCCATCTTCCCCTCCATGTCCGCAGCGCGCAGCGCAGCGCACCACCCCGTGGTGCAGCTGAAGCGCGGTAGTCATCCCGAGCGTAACAGAAGCCCCATCACCAGAGCGATTCCCATGCGCGACTCGCAAGATCGCCGTGCCGGCTGGTACCAGAAGACAGACCCCAACCGGCAGGGCGCTGGGGCTCCGATGCTCGTCATGAGGTGGACGGGATGGCGACCATGGTTGATGGGCTCGCGATCTCCCAGCCGGTCAGGTCCCCTTCCGGGCTGACGGACTCGACGCACGCGCCCGGGCCCAATCCGAACCAGCTCGCGGGAAGCGCGGTCAGCGCCAGCCGCTTGGCGAGCTCGAGGTCGAGCTCGTCCAGGACCAGCGACGCCGCGTCGGCGGGCGCAGCGGCGTGGTCGGCGACGTGAAAGAGGGCGGGACAGCGCCAGGGCGGCGCGGCGACCCGGATGAGCGACGCTGCATCGTCCGCGACGACGAATACCGGGAGCCAGCAGGGCAGCCGAAGACTCGCGTCGGGGGCGGCCTTGGCGAGACTCGCCAGGAAGTCACCGAGGCGATCGCCCTCGACCACGAGGCGAGTGGCCGGGCGGGGCTCGTGATGCGGACATGAGGGCGCGCGGGAGACCTCGGCGACTCGACCGGTCGCGCCGGGCCGAGCGCGCAGCGCCACGTGCGTCGTCGTCGCGACGGCCGGCATCCCGAAGGCCAAGCCGTCGACCACGCGCTGCACCACCAGGGACGCGGCCGCCGCTGCCAGCGTCGCGGTCGCCGGGACAGTCCGCGCCTCCTGGGCTCGCAACCCGGCTGCGGTACACGACGCGCTCGATGCGGCGTAGCCCGGCACCTCCGCGAGGCTGCACGCGTAGCACGCGGCCGAAGGCTCGCCGGGGTAGAAGTCGACGCTGACCTGGCACGACATCGCGTCGAAGCCACCGGTGACCAGGGGACGGCCATACCGGCGCGCGAGCAGCGCGACGTCTAGCCGTGCGCGCGGGTGATCGACCGCTGAGATCACGAGCGCGGCCTCCCGAAACAGCCGGGCCGGAGCCTCCTGCGCCCAGCCCGTCCAGGAGTCGATCTGCCCCGCGAGCCCGGCTGCCTCCAGACGCGCACGCCAGCAGGCGGCCACGTGGTCGGCCTTCCCCACGCGGCGACCCGCGCGCACGGCGGCGTGAGGGAAGTCCAGCACTCGGGTTGCGTTCGAGAGCTCGTACGAATCGGGGTCGATCACGGTGCACTGCCCGAATCCCCACATCGCGAGCTGGCGGGCGATCGCATCGCCTACCGCGCCGGCGCCCACGAGGAGCAGCCTGTGCCCGAGGATCGCGTCCGGATAGCCGGCGAGGGCCTCCCGCGAGAAGCGGTGGTCGTCCGCGCTCATCGCTTGCGCCGCTCCTGGCGGCAGCTCCGGCCGCGACACTCGGCGGGCGTCTGGCAGGGCACACCGCTGACGTTGCAGATCATCCGGCTGCGCTCGACCGGAGGGCCGAACGACAGGGGCGCCGAGGCAGGCCCGGAGGCGCTCGGTCGGGTCTGGATGGGGCCGAAGAGGTCGGGCCCGGATGCGCTCTCTCGCTTGCGTGCCATGTCGCCCTCGGGGGTGGTTGGGGTGCGGGCATTCGCCTGCTCGAACGGGAACGCGAGCACGCCGAGTTCGGCCACTACGACGACTCCGATGAGCAGCTTCGCGGCGATCCACGTCAACACGGTCATGGCTCGACGCCCTCGCTCGAGGTCGGTGCGCCCATCGCATTGCTCCCACCCAGGGAGGCGATGGCGATCAGGTGACAGAGGACCAGGGTTGCCGCACACACGAGGAGCGCGCCGACGAGCCAGTCGAGGACGTACCCGCCGAAGCTGCGGTGCTGCGGGGCGGCCAGGGCGAGTGCGCGAACCACCGGGTGCACCTCGAGGATCTCGGCGCCCAGCGCGAATCCGATCTGCTCCGCGACCGGGTCGTAGACGAGGTTGATCGCCTCGGGTCCGTACTGCTCGCAGTTCTCGCGGTCGGTGCCCGAGAAGAAGACGCCGAATCCGGGATGCGTGTGCGCCCATCCCACAACATCGAGCGCGGGGTGTTGGCGCTGAACCTCGAGCTTCGTGGCGACCGGGATCTCCACGGTCGTGCGCTGGCCCACGCCGGCGAGCGGGAGCTCATCGACGATCGTGTACGTGCCCTGGGGATCGACCGACCGCCGCCCGAGACAGAGAAGCCCGATCTCGACCGGGCCGGTTCGGGCATGGTGCCTGCCGAGCTCGGTCGCGCAGACCAGCGCCTCACGACGGAGGTACACGTCGTGGTCGCGGAGCCGCAGCGCGAGGTAGGCCGCGTTCCCGACCACGGGCCAGCGGGGTCGCATCGCGACCGTGCGCGGAGGGCCGAACAGCGCGTCCTCGGCGGCCACGTCCTAGCCCCTGCTCGTGGTCACGGGACCGAACATCGGCGGCGCCACGAGGTCCTGGAGCTCGGGCGTGAGCACGGTCGGGTAGGCGCGCGGGGTGATGGGCGCTCCCCGGTGGCGGTCGCGCCACCACTCGACCGCTTCAGGCTGGAAGTGCCCGTCCTGCTTGGCAGGTGTGACTCCGAAGTCGAAGTTCAACAGGCGCAGGATGTCGAGCACGTAGAACGCGATCAGCTTGGTCGGCAGCCACAGCGTCCCTGGACAGACCCAGCCGTCGGTCGGCCGCACATGCGGGTTCCACGGCCGGATCCGTCCGCGAAAGTGCGCGTTCGGCTCCTTGTGCGGGAACACGTCGTGGGACGCGTCGATCCTGACCGTCCACTCGTCGTGGTATCTGTCCGGTCCCGTCGGCGACCGCAGGCGGAGCGTCACGTCGTACACGGCCGCCAGGGCGGGGTCGGTCGTGGGGCGACGCGACTCGGCGCTCGCGACCGACCGGTAGGCGGTCCAGCGCTCGACGCCGGGCTGGCCCGGTGGGAAGCTCGCCACCATGGTCGCGTGGTCGCGGAACCGCCGGGCGTCCGTCGCGGCGCCCAGCCCGCGCGTGATGACGGTGAGGACCGCGCCGTCGGCGACGCCTTGGTTCGTGAACGGTTCGTCAGGGGCCAGGGTCCGGTCGCCTCCCAGCACCAGGTACGGCCGGTCCGCACGCTCGGCGGGCAGCACCCCGGCCGTCACCAGGAACTGCATCAGTGCCCGCGGCGTCGCCCGCCCGAGGTCGGACACCGGAACCTGATCGCAGGTGCCGCTCTCGGCGTGCTGGACGGTGAGCGTCGCCGGCGCGGCGCGCTCCGGCTCGTGGACGAGCGCCATCCGACCGTCCTCACCCGCGCCCATGCCCCGAGTGATGACGGTCAGCACTGCGCCGTCGCCGAGACCCTGGCGAGCGAAGGGCTCGCCGGTCGCCAGCGTGCGGCTGTCGGCGATGACGAGGTACGGCCGCTCTGGCCGATCCTGCGGCAGCACTCCTTGCCGCTGCAGATACGACAAGAGCTGTGCCGGCGTGGCGCGCTCGAAGTCGAGCACCGGAACCTGGTGCGTCACCCCGAGTTCGGAGTGCTGGATCGTGACGGTACCCCCGACGGACATGCTGACCTCCCGTTCGTGAAGACGCCCATGGCGTCGTCTTGCTGACACCTCGACGTGCGATTCTCGCGCGCGTGCCTCCGGCCCTAGTTCCAGCGGCTCCGGCCCGCCTCGTCGCGGTCGAGGTCGACCAGCGTGAAGTGGACCTCGTACCGCCCGCCCAGAGGCAGGGCGACCCCGAACTTCCCGAGCGGCTTGAACCGGCCGCCTCGCGCGAGCGCGATGCCGATCTGGTCGCCGTCTCGAAGGACGACCCGACCGCGGATGACGGTCAGCGGTGAATCAGTCGAGACCTTCGCCTTCGATTTCCGTCGCATACCATCACGACGCACGTGAGGCGTGGATCTGACAGCAGCTCACACGCCCTCTGCCCGAGCTGCGTGGCCCAGGCCGCCGACTGCGATGCGCGCTGGTGCTCCCGGCTCGCGACCGGTCGCGTGGTGTCGTCAGTCCTTCTTCTTCGCGGCCGCCTCAGCTTCCTTGCGGAGATCGAGGCAGAACGGCGCAAGCGCTTGCGACGGCTCCGGCCGGCAGTACTTCGAGAGGTAGCCTCTTCGCAGCTCGTCCGCCGTCGCCTTCCGTGTTGCGTCGACGATGCTCCCGTAAACCGCGTTCGCCAGCAACCCGAGGAGCGCAACGCCGACGGCTCCCCACGCCCAACGAGAGAAGGTCCGTCTCAGGTAGTACTTTGCGAACCATTCACGAACGCCGTCGGCGAGGTTTCTTTGCTCTGCTTCGACGATGAAGGGGGCTGCGTCATCGATGTCTTCCTTCATTGCCCGGAGCAGAAGGGAGCGACGAGCGATCAACTCCTCGACATCGCGAGCGATCGTGCGCGGGATGCGTTTCGGCCGGAGCTCGGCCAGACGCGTGAACATGGCGCCCAGATGCGCCAACTCCTTGTCTTTGACCTCGACCTCGGCCTCCCACAAGAGCACCACCTCGGCAATGTAGCGAACGAGATGACACGACTTGTCGTAGTAGGCGTAGAGCCTGGCGAGCTTGCTGCCTGGCGTCGTGTCGCCTTCGAACTTGAGATGAGGCACATCGGGGCACGGCCCCCACAGCTTCATCGACACCAGGGGTGGCGGTCGCGTTGGCTCTGGCTTCTTGAGGTCCAACATGATGGTCTGGTTATCGAGGTCACTGCGCTCGCTGGCGGAGCCACCCTCGCTGAACCACTGAAACACGAGCGCGAGACTCGCCATCGCGCTGTCCCAAGCTTGCGCTGGAGGCCCGTCGTCCGCTCGACCGCGCTCCCAGTGCACTGCGTAGTTGCCGTACGCCTGCAGGGTGCGCAGCCCCGCCGTCACGACCCGAGGGATCTTGAGGCGTTCATGGTTGTCCTCGAGGTAACTGATCTGGCCGTTGAGATCCTTGCCGACCTTCTGGTAGGCGGCGAGGTCACGTTCGCCAAGAGCGTCTCGAACCTCGGCGCACACCGCCTCGGCGATCACTCGTCCGAGGTTGAGGCTATGGAACGTGTTCACTTCCGTTCGAGCCTCGGCGAAGAACTGGCTGAGCGTCCGACTCGGTGAAAGATCGCGTGGCTCTGCGGGCTCTTCAGTTGCCATCATGACCCAACATCCACGTCCGTCATACGGCCGTCAAGCAGGTCGCGGCCGGCCGTTGCGTGCAACGAGGATGCATTCCTGTCTGGACTGGCCAGGCTCGCCTCGTCCGTGTAGCTCTCCCCGGGGCGATGATCGTCAGGGGGATGGCACCTTGGGGAAGTCCGAGTGCAGGAGCTTGCCCGAGGGATCCCACACCATGATGTGGTCGAAGTGCGCGACCGCCACGATGTCGTCCGAGATGGCCAGTCCCCATCCTGCGGCGACGGTTTCGTCAGTTCCGGGCAGCACGCTCTCGAATAGCAGTTTGCCGTCAGCCGAGTAGACCTCGAGGGCCCACATGCCCAGGGGCGCACCCATCACCAGAACTCCCAGCCTGGCTGGCGTGCTGGCGAGCGCCTGGACCCAGCCAGGCTTGTCGGCGCTCCTGAGCACACGGGTTGTCCGCACCGGATTGACGAGCTCGACCAGTCGCACCTCGCCATGGGCGCTCGCATAGATCTGCGAGTCGTCCGGACCGGACGCGACCTCCTCGAGTGCTCCGGCATTCACGAGGCGTTCCCAGGTCGCCCCTGGCAAGCCTCGGACGATGTCGTCGACCTGGGCATGGACCAACGCTCCGCCGGCCTGCTGTGCGACCTGCATGCCGGGATTGCCGGACCCGGAGATCCGTGTTGGCCCCACCATCCCGCCGCCGCCGAGGCGGTACGACTCGAACTCCGTCTTTTCGACGCTCGCGACCACGAAATCGAGCGAAGCTGGATCGACGAAGACCCTCTTGAGACACCCGCCTGCCGAGATCTCGACCTGGGCAGCGCGACATTCGAATGCCACGTTCGCCGGGGCGAGATGGCAGAAGCCCTTCTGTGCATCGATGACCCAGATGCCGCCGCCCGGGTCCGCCACGATTCCTTGTGGCTTCCCAAGCGGTAGCGCGACGACCTGGGCCAGCGCCGAACGCTCGCGCAACAGGAGGGCGTGGTCCGTGAGCATCGCAACGCGGTTCCCGGAGATGATGAGACGCCAGGGGGCCTTACGGAGCCAGACCGCCCAGGGTGGAAGACCCTCGGGCTCGGTTGACGGCAATGCTGCGTCCTCTCGTTGCGCGCGCACGGGCTGGCGGCCGTGTCGCTTGGTCTCTCGGCACCCGGCCACCACGACGCTGATCAGCACGAGGGCTGCCGCGGGCCCTACGGTGACGGGGCGTCCACCAGGGGGCTTGAACGCGGCCCTGGGCCCTGCGGCCAACGCTTCTGTCTCGAGCTCCTCGAACATCCCGCTCATGCCCAGGATATCGATCCGCGCCTGGACTTGTTGACTGGCCCTGCGACCGAAAGTGGGGGCCGCATGCGGACAACTTTGCCGCACCTGGCGTCGCTGGAGCTGCGCGGATGGTCAGTGCGGCCCGCGCCGACGACGCCTGCTCTCCGCGGGCGCCGCCTCACTGCCCAGCCCTTCCATGTCGAGCTCGATGTCGCCGTCCAGCCAGTCGTCGAGGTCGCCGTCGTCGTGGCTGGCGTCGATCGACTTCAGCAGGTCGAGGCGGCGGCCGGCCTTGGCGCCGAGCTGCACGTACTCTCGATAGGAGTCGCACGAGTAGCGGCCGTCGCAGTTGCGACAGTGCAGGGTGGCGAAGGCGATGCCTCGGCCACCTGTGTTCTCGTCCTTGCCCGCTGTCGTCCCGAGCTCCAGGGCCGAGGGTGGTGCGAAGACTCCGTCCTCGATCTGGTCTACCGTGCGAGCGATCTTCTCGAACGTCTCCTCGATGGTCGAGATGTCGACCGGCATCGCCACGAGCGGGTTCCAGCGCGCGGACTCGCGGGCGATCTCCCTGGCATCAGCGGTGCGGAGCGCCTGGCGCAGCCGCTCGGGCAGCTGGACGGCGATGATGCCCATCTCATGGATCTCGAAGCCGCGGAGTTCGCGCCAGATGTACGCATAGACGTTGAGCTGCGCGGCGTAGGCCTCGCGGTTTCGCGCGACCTCGTCGCAGAAGTGGGTCTTGATGTCGTACATCCGGATGCGGTCCGCCTCGCGCACCAGGTCGACCACGCCCTCGATCACGAACCTGCGCTTCTTCGGCGTGACCCGGTTCGGGAGCTGCAACCGCACCTCGGTCTCCGTCACGTTGACCGCGATCTCCCGCAGCTTCCTCCAGTAGTGCACGGCTTGTTGCCGCGCCTGGACGAGCGCGCGCGGCGTGAGGACGTGCGCACCGCCCTCGGCGAGCATCTGGCGGTAGTTGACGTCGAAGAACTCTCCGATCCGCCCTTCAACCTCGTCGTCGGTCACTTGTCACCTCCGGCCCGTGCCTGGATCAGGAACTGATGGAGATCCTCGATGGTGCGGTGCACGAGGTTCCCGAAGATGGTCGTCTGGCTGCGCGAGGGCGCGAACTTGTAGCGACGGTTCAACATGTAGCGGCGTGGACAGATCGAGTACTGGATGTAGTCGCCGGTGAACGAGTACGGTCGCGGCGTTGCCTGCTCCTCACCCGTCGAGGGCTCGATCGTCGTGACATCGAGCTCGGCAAGCGGCCTGGCCACCCGCTGGATGACCGGCTTGAACTCGTCCCGGTAGTGCTGGCCCCGCCCCTTGCAGGGGCAGAGGATGAGCAACTGCTTCGCGCGCGAGAGGGCGACGTAGAACATTCGGGCAGCGTCGAACGTCGGGGCCAGGGTCAGCGGCTCGGCCTTGCCGACGCCGAGGTCCCTCACGAGCTCATCGAGCCGGCGCGGCTTGGCGTCCTTGCGGAGGTTGCCCAGGACCACGACGGGGAACTCGAGCCCCTTGGCCTGGTGCACGGTCAGGAAGGGGATGCGGCCCTTCGGGAAGGGGTCCTCCTTGTCCTCGTACTCGCCCTCGTCGAGCCGGAAGATCGAGTACAGATAGGAACTGAAGAGCTTGCGGGCGAACTTGCCGTCCGCCAGGAACTGGCTGCTGATCACCGGTGACGTCTGCGCCTGGAAGCGGGCCAGGTAGTCGGAGATCAGGCTCAGGTTGCAGATCGGCCCCTCGTCGGTGCCCTGCTGGGCCAGGTCGAAGGCCTGCTTGAAGGCTGCGAAGGCGGTCAGCTGGTAGAAGAGATCCAGCACGCCCCAGTCGAGCGAGCAGGCGCGGTTGATGACGTAGCCGACGGTGATGGGCCGGTCCGGGCGACGCTTGCGCTGCTCGGAGATGTAGTGCGCCAGGCGCCCTCCCGACAGGAAGCGCTGGGTCTCGTCCGCGATGCCAGGCGCGCCCTGCAGAATGCGGGCTGCCGCGTCGTCGTACTCGTCCTCGACGGACCTCCCGGACTTCTCGAAGGACTTGACCAGCAGGTCGCGCTCTCGAACGACCGCAGTGATCTCGTCCTGTCGGTCCTTCACGAACTGTGCGAGAGCCCGGTCTTGCTTGACGAGCTTCCGTCCCGCCTCGACAGCTTGCTGCAGCCAGTCGGCGTACTCCGTGTACTGGTGGCCGGGGTTCCCGAAGATCAGGAGGTAGATCCCGAAGACCGTGAGCGACTCCTCCTGCTGGATGAAGCTGCCGGCCCGGGGCGCATAGACCCGCAGACCCGCGGCCTCGAGCGCCGCCTTCATGGTGGTGACGCACCTGGACCCGAGCGAGGGATAGAGGAAGGCAATCTCGCTGGGATCCCGCACCGCGCCACGGTCCAGCAGCTCCTTGACCGACGCCGCAACCTCCGCCGCGACCACGTCGGGCGATGCCGGCTCGGCACAAAGGACTGCCGGCCCGCCGTCACGGCTGTGTGCGACGATCGTCTTGTCGACGCGGAACGAGCGCCCGCGGTGCTTCCAGTCGAACGCGCGCATGAAGCCGTTGTAGAACTCGACCACGTTCTTGCGGGAGCGGTAGTTCGTGACCAGGGGGATGGTGGTAGCCTTCGAGCCCAGGAGCCCGCGACAGCGGTCCGGGAAGGCCAGGAAGTTGTCGACCGTCGCGCCACGGAACCGGTAGAGCGCCTGATCGTCGTCACCGACCACGCACAGGTTCTTCGAGCGAGCCGCCAGGGCGAAGTAGATCCGCTCCTGGATCGCGTTGGTGTCCTGATACTCGTCCACGATCACGTGCTGGAAGAGCCCAGCGCCAGTAGTGCTCTCGCTGATGCGGCGATGCGCGTGGGTCTGGATCAGGGAGAGGTCGGTCAGCTCCCGGCCCGGATCTGACTCGAGCAGGCCGCGATAGGCCGCGTACATGCGAAGCAACCCGCGCACGACGGGGTGTCGTGGCTTCCGGGTGGCGGGGTCGATGGACTCCTCGCTCATGCGGTTGAAGAAGGAGATCGCGTTGACGACGGCCCGGTGCCGCGAGGAACTGGTGCGATCCTCGAAGTAGTCGGTGATCTGCGCATTGGCATGTTCGCCGAGCTCGCTGGCCTCGATCAGATTGTCCCAGTGCTTGCTCGAGTACACGAACTGGTACTGGGCAAACTGGTCGAGAAGGATGGGGGCATGGGGGCGGACGCCCGCCGCCCCAAGCCGCCGGTCGGTCAGCAGCCGGTGGCAGATCGAGTGGATGGTGCCGATCGCCATGTTCGAGATGTCGTATGGGGCGCCCGTGACCTCGGTGACCATCGCGAGGAGGCCCCGGAGCCGTTCGCGGAGCTGGTGCGCACCCTTCTCGGTGAACGTGCCGAGGAAGATCTGCTGGGGCGCGACCCCCTTGATGACGATCAAGTTGACCGTTCGCCAGACCAGAACGCTGGTCTTGCCGGCCCCCGGTCCTGCCGGCAGGTACAGCGGTCCATCCGTGTGGAGGATGGCCTTGCGCTGTGCCGGGTCGGGGTGGAAGCCCGCCTGGTCCCAGAGGCGCTCGAGCGTGACGTGAGTGGTTGGCATCGAATTCGAGACGCGTGAGGCGCACGGATCTGACAGCGCGCCCGATGGACGCTTGACCACGGTCGTGTGTGCAGTCCATCGTCTCGGTGCATGGCGGCGAGTGACGAGGTTGCGCCCGCACGTGAAGGTACGTCGGTGCGCACCGTCAGACAGCTGTTCGCGAAGGCGCGAAGCGAGGTCAACACGTTCCAGAGTCTCCATCTCGGGCGCCAGGTCGCCGAGGCGGTGTGCGCGGAGCTGCTTCACTCGATCCCTGCTGACCACCAGGCGGCCTACCGAAAGCTCGACGCCCTCAACAAGCAGATCACCTACCTGGAGGACAACGCCGGGGAGCTGCGCGTCCCTCGGGCCGTCACCGCCGCGCTGCGTACGCTCCAGGCGTATGGCAACTACTCGTCACGACGGCCTCAACGAGTCGACGCAACAGCGGAGGCTAGCACCTCGACGGGCTTGAGCCACGAGAGGGTCTGCCTCGGGCGGTTGTTGAGTTCTCTGGCGACGGCAACCAGGTCGGCCGCGCTGTACTGAGTCAGGTCTTGGCCCTTCGGGAAGTACTGGCGGAGGAGGCCGTTGGTGTTCTCGTTGCTGCCGCGCTGCCAGGGGCTGTGCGGGTCACAGAAGTAGACCTCGATGTTGGTGTCCATCGTGAACCGCACGTGCTGAGCCATCTCCTTGCCCTGGTCCCAGGTCAGAGTGCGACGCAGCTCTGCGGGAAAGCGGCGAAACTTGCGCGCGAGAGCCCTGCGAAACACATCGGCTGTGTGGCCGTCAGGGAGGTGAACCAGGACCACATACCGACTCGTTCGCTCCACCAGGGTGCCGATGGCGGAGCGCCGGTCTTTCCCGACGATCAGGTCGCCCTCCCAGTGCCCTGGGACCATGCGGGTCTCGACGACCTTGGGTCGGTCGCTGATCATCACCATGTCGCGCATCCGCCCGGCCCCAGCAGGCGTCTTCCTCCTCTTGGGGCGACGTTCCTGCCTCTTGGTACGCAGATACGCGGTCAACTCCCTGCGCAGTGCCCCGCGAGTCTGGACGTACAGCGATTGGTAGATAGTCTCGTGCGACACCCGCATCTCCAGATCGTCAGGGTAATCCCAGCGAAGACGCCGTGCGATCTGTTGTGGCGACCACCGCTGCGCGAGACGCAGCTCGACCTCTCGTCGCAAGCGCGTGTGCAGCGCGAGCTTTGCGGGCTTCGGGCGTCGCGCACGGCGCGCGCTCGAACGCTCACCTCGCCAGGCTCTGTAGCCGCTGCGCCCGCCGTTCCACTTCACCTCGCGGGAAACCGTCGAGGCAGCACGTCCTATTCGCGCCGCGATCGCACGAAAAGAGTCACCTGCGCGCAGTGCCCTCGAAATCTCCTCGCGCTCCTCCTGCGACAAACGAAGAGGAGACCGCGTCCGCATCTGCGGCACACCGCCGGTTCGCCTCAGGAATCGCTGGATGGTCCTCGCCGAACAACCGATCGCTCCTGCGATCTCCTCGAACACCTGACCCATCGAGAGCCGCCGCTGCAGCTCGCGCCAATCCTCGAAGCTGAGCTCCCATTCGCCTCTTGCTTCCAACGTGCACCTCCACGAGCGACTTCGCCGTAGCCACCATAGCTACGTGTTGCGTCGTTCGATGGAGAGCACCCACACTACGAGGCTGGTCGCGAGGACGTGCGCCCCCCGGTGGAGGCCGCCGAGAGCACGATGGCGAGCCTGGACCTGGTCTTCCAGTGGTTCACCCGCCGCCGAAGGCTTTCGGATGGGGGGGATGACGCTCTCGAGCGCCAGACGATTCCGTTGCGGCTCCGCGAGCCAGCACCCCCGACGCCGTCGTGGGTGGCGCGCTGGCGCTTCTGGCGCGGCTGCCCTGACGCCCCGGTCCTGAAGTTCCAGGACGACACCACTTCGGGGAGCAAGCTGGCCCGGCTGTTCGCCTACTACGACAAGTCATGTGAGCTGGCGCGATACGTGGGGAAGGCAGTTCTCCTGTGGGAGGCCGAGGTGGACGTGGCTGACATGGGAACGGCGGATCTGGGAGCCACCATCGGCCGTCTCTCGGATCTGAGGCCGTCACGGGTCCCACGGACGATGGCACGCGACATCCAGGAGCTGTTCGCTCGCCGAGCCATGGTCCACCAGGCGATGAAGGACGACACCACCGATCCGGAACCGTACGTGATCGAGGCCGAGCAGCGGAATCTCGGCGAGGGCCTTCGTGAGTGGTTCGGGAAGTACTACCTCGGCCGCACGCGGGTCGAACGCTGGTGGTTGGGCCTCTCCTTGCTCGTGGCATCGGCGTTCTTGGCCCGAAGCTGCTTGTCGGATTTCGTCAGCGGGGAGCGGCGGTCAGGTGCGGCGGGGGCTCGACGCCAGATGCTCTCGCGGTACTGCGACTCGGCGCAGGACGCCGGTGCGCAGTCCTTGTGCGTCGACCTTCGGAAGGAGGTGGAGAACGACGCCAAGGCGGACAAGAAGGGCAAGTGAGGCCTGGCGGTCGGTCACCTACGCGGCGGCCTTCTTCCTGCCGAGCTTGATGAGTCGCTGTGCGATCAGCGCCTCCTCGCCAAGCAGCCCCATGAGGGCAATGGTGAGCGACTGTTCGCTACGGTACTCGCGGTCGAGTTGCTCCTGCGGGATGGTCTGCGCCAGCTTCTGCGAGTGGGCGACCTTGCAGGCCGCGATCTCGCCGAACGCCTTGCGCACCAGGTCGGCGATCTCCTCGGCATACACGTCCGGGTAGAGCGCCTGGTGGTGCTGCACGCTCTCGACGAGGGTCGGTGCCTCGATGTTGACGACAACCGTGGGCCCCTCGGGGTCGTTCGGCGCCCACAGGGCGAGGTGCCAGTCCTTCTCGAAGAGGTCGGCACCTCCGAAGCGGTAGCGTGGGACGTCGACCGGCGAGTCGATCTCGACCATCTCGTCAGGACCGCCGGCGACGGCCTTGGGACGCCCGACCTTGTACCCCTTCTTGCGCTTCCGGCGGGGCGGCCGCGGCTCCTCGTCGTCGTTCTCGCTGGTCGTGGTGATCGGCACCTCCTCGTCGAGCAGCGTCGCGGGCAACTTCCCCACGTCGTTCTTGCGCGCCTGCACCATGCGGCGGACGGTCCATCGTGAACCGAACCTGTCCTGCAGGCGCTTGCGGTACTCCTCATCGTCGATCGAGCCGCTGTGGTCGCCGCGGGCCTGGCGGATGACCTCGAGGATCTCCTCGGGCATGTTGTCGGCGAACTCGAGCGCCCAGTCGGACAGCGGCAGGTCGATGCCCTGCTCGCCACCACCCGTGAAGATGAGCCGGTTGCGGCTCTGGTCGGGGTGAACGCCCCAGCGACCATTCGACGGCTGGTAGAGCTTGGGCTCCAGGATGATCGTGAGGTTCTGCTGGACCTTCGCCTCGATGATACCGAACCAGCGGAAGTGGAGCTTGCTGGCGGTCATGTGGAACAGCTCGCCCTTGTATCGGACCGCGATGTAGCCGCTCTTCTTCGCGTACGAGTGAACCGCCGGGCGCTCGCCCTCCCAGAGGTACCACTCGGCCGCGACGCGTCCGTCGTCCAGCAGCAGCGTGTCCTGTGCCTTCGGGCGGCCGCCGACGCAGCCCGGCGGGTAGGTCAGGTAGTAGCGAGCGCCGGTGATGCCGCGGTTGTTCGGTCGGCGAGCATTGTCTCGGTCGTGCTCGGACTGCGGCCACTGGCTCTTCTTCTCGCTGCGCAGCTCCGCCACGGTGACCTTGGTGTTCGTCAGGTCCCAGAACCTGGTGTTCAGGTAGACGGACAGGCCCTTGATGTCGTCCTCGCCGGCGTGCGGGTTGCCGAGCACGGTGTCGGGATGACCAGAGCTGCCGAGGAGCACCACCAGGGTGCCATGCTCCGTGATCCAATCGGGGCGCACCGTGGCCCAGTCGAAGCCATCGACCTCGCTCGGCGGGATCACGCACTTCTTGCCGGAGTCCGTGTCGAACTCCACCAGCTCGTAGTCGCCCGAGTCCTGGTCCAGCACGATCCAGATCATCGAGCCAACGCCCTGCTTGTACGAGATGACGACGACCCCTTCGGAATTCCAGGGCAGCGCCGCGATCTTGGCGCCGACCCCGAAGTTGTCGTGCACGCCCCCGATCTTCTTGCCCCCCTCGCCCAGGGTGGAGAAGAAGCGGAGCAGTTCGTCCGCGGTCATGCCGGCGCCATCGTCGGCGATGATGCGGCGGTAGACCCCGTCGGTCCGCACGGCCTGCCACTCGATGCCAAAGTCGATGTTCTGGGCGCCGGCCTCCAGGCTGTTGCGCAGGAACTCGCGCGCCCACTGGTAGCTGCCGCAAGCCTCGAACATGCGGTTGACGAAGTTCGAGGCGCCTGTGATGCGAAGCTTCATTTGGTCATCTCCCTCTGGGGAGAAGACGCCCGGGACCGCGTCTTCTGACAGCTCGCCGTCACGGTCAGCGCTTCGCCTTGGCGGCCTTCTCCGCCACCTTGAAAACCCGCTCCGCCGCGCGTGCTGCCTGCGCTGGCGTCAGCTTGCCTGCGAACAGCCGCAACGCTTGCTTGACCGCTGCCTGGAAGACCTTGCCGATCGCGCCCATGGTTTCTCCTTACCGGTTGAGCTTGTCGAAGAGACGCTTGCCCGCGTAGCCGCCGCCCAGGGTTCCGCCGAGCAGCCCCACCAGGAAGCCGACCGCCGCCCCTGCCGGGCCACCCACCGCGAACCCAAGCGCTGCTGCTGTTCCTGCGCCACCCACGCCACCGGTGACCCCACCGAGGCCGGTCGCGGTGACGCTCCCGGCGATCTCAGGGAAGGTCTTCGTGAGGGCCTTCTCCTTCTTGTCGTCTGTGTCCATGCCTTCTCGACGCGCGGCACAGGGATTCCTGACAGCAGGTACGATCCGTCCTGGCGATCTCCGGTACAATCGAGGTGAGCGAGTCTGGTGACGGGGGAGGCTTCGTGTCCCGAGGCAGCGACCAACGGAAGACCGAGCGGCACCAGCACGGCGAGCCGGTGGACGATGTGACAAAGCCACACGCACCGCTCGGGCCGCGGGCGCTCGAGCTGCGCAACTGTGACTACCTCGTCGTCGTCGGCCCTCCTGGTCCGCTTCTCAACCGACCGTACGCACTGGATCGTCAAACCTGTGTAGCGGGCCGGAACGTCGATTGCGATGTCGTGCTGACTGCTGACGAGGTGTCTCGGAGACACGCCAGGCTGGACCGGACCCCTGGCGGCTGGCTGGTCACGGACCTGCGATCTTCGAATGGCACCTTCGCCCGAGGTGAGCGGATCGACAGCCCGACTGTCATCGCCCCAGGCGAGCAACTCCAGATCGGCAGCTACGTGCTGAGGCTCGTGTCGGCGGGCTCGCCAGAGCTGCGCCAGTACCACGAACTATTCCGCGAGTCGCGCCTCGACGCTCTGACCGGGCTGCCGCAACGTGAACTGTTCGAGGAGGTTGCCGCATCGCTCCTCAGGCAGACCCACGAGAGCGCTGCCGTCCTCCTGACGGAGATAGAGTACCTCGACCACTTCAATGCCAGGCATGGGCGAGAGCGCGGCGACAAGGTGCTGCGCCGCTGTGTCGAGCAGATGCTCTCCGAAGCGACCGGCAACGTGCATGCCGGGCGCCATCTGGGCAAGCGTTTCGCGTTCCTCGTCCTCGGGGTGGGGCTCCCGGAGGCGCGCACGCTGAGCGAGCAGCTGCGGACTGCGGTGGCCCGCGCCCAGACCGGCCTTGGCGAGGACTCGGTGAGACTGGACCTCTCCGTGGGCGGAATCGTGAAGGGGGCAGCCACCGAGCGGTCCTTCGGGCGGCTCCTGTCCGAGGCCGAACCACTGATGCAACAGATGTCCCGTCTCGGCGGCGGGGTCCTCGTGGAGGACATGGCCGGGCTGGAAGCCGAGGAGTCCTCGGATTTCGGCGACCACAACCGGCACGAGACCGGCGTGTGGAGCCTGGAAGATGTGGTCGAGCCGGTCGCCATGCTGGCTCGGGCCGCGTTCGAGCGCTGCCTGGAGAGCTGCTCGAAGATCGTCGCCTTGTCGCTGGATCAGCGCCACGCAATCGAGGTCAAGGATCCGGCCCTCCTCCTCAAGCTGGAGCGCCTCCTGGAGAGCGCGCTGGCGAGCGTGCGCCGCCGGGCGTCCGGCGCCGGCGTCACCTTGGGCTCCAAGCCAGGGTTTCACATCGGTCGTCTGCCCGGGGGCTACTACGCGATGGGGGTATCTGGCACGCTGGCGGGCCAGGCCTCGAAGTTCGCGGCCGACGTGCAGCGCGAGTTCGAGCGGGCTCGCGCCTCGTCCGGGGCCATCGTCGCACGTGTCGTCGTGAGCGATGCGATTGACGTCCGACGGGGCGAAGATGCGATCGGCCGTGCACTTCAGGTGCTGCAGCGCCAGCTGGCCGCGACGCGGGAGGATCGCTTGCCATCGCCGATCGCGTGGGCGATGAGCCAGGCCTCCGCGTTCGACGAGCCAATCCAGCGCTTCTTCGCGGTTGCCAGGCTACAGCAGGCGGTTGCGCGCTGGCTCTTCAGCGTCTTCGCTGCAGAGTGCCTGGCCGCAGGCTTGACGTCGCGGGGCCGGCCGGGCCGCCCGCCCCTGCACAAGCCCTCGGACGGAGCCTGGCTGCAGCTGACACGCATGTTTGGCGAGATGGCGCTCGAGGTCCCGCCTGGGCAGCGCCGGGCGCCGAGCTTGCTGGCTGCCGTGTTTCCGCGCGGCAAGCGCTCTGACGTGCTGACCGAGCTCGAGGCCTTCACGGAGGTCCGCAACGGGGTCGCGCACCGCACGGTGCGCTCGTGTGAAGCCCACAACGCCGAGTGGATGCCCCGTCTCGAGGCCCTGATCAGGGGCCCGCTCGGAGTGCTGGAGTCCGTCGTTGCCCGGCAGATCGTACAGTTGCGCCTGCGCGGGACGGTCTTCGAGGTCAGCTGCCGTGACCTGGTTGGCGATCATCTGGTCATGCCGCTGCGCACCACCGAGACCAGCGAGCCGCTCGAGGACCGCAAGGTCTTCCTGTTCGACGCCGCGTCCGCACATGCTCTTCCACTCGACCCGCTGGTGGTCCATGCGAACTGCCCGCTCTGTCATCTCGACGAGCTGTTCTTCCTGGATGGGATGGACGAGCGGCCCACGTTCGGGAGCCTTCGCGAGGGGCGACACGTGCTGCCCAGCCTCCTGGCCGCCGGCAAGGACGAGCGCGACACCTCCGATGCCGAAGCTGCCTTGACCCGACTCTTGGGCTGAGACGCCGGCAGCTGTCAGGACGGGGGTCGGCCGGCGTCTCTGGTCATGATGGAACAACTTGCGCACATCGTGACGGAGGATAGCTCGGAGGCCGAGGCTCCCGAGCCCGGCAGTGGACAGACAATGCAGCTCACGCTGTGGGTCTCGGACCCGGAGGTGCTTGCCGACCTGCGCAGTCGACCTGCGGGCGTGGAGCGCGACCGTCATGCGCTGGCGTCGCTGCGCATCGGCGTGCTCGCGCTGCGCAGCGCCTCGGGGCAGCTCGACATGGCCGGGCTGCAGGAGGCCATGAGGGGTGCGGTGGTCCGGCTGCAGGCGCTGTTGATGCAGCGAGGCACCGAGCTGACCTCGCAGCTCGCGCAGACGCTGGCTGGCTACCTGGATCCGGCCAGCGGGGCCCTGCCTCTGCGGCTCGATGCACTCGTGCGGCGGGACGGTGACCTCGAGCGAACGCTGCGCGCGCAGGTCGGGGAGGACTCCACGCTCGCGCGTACGCTCGCGGATCACATCGGAGCATCCAGTCCGCTCTTCCGGCTGCTCTCGACGGACGACAAGACCGGGTTGCCCTCGCGGCTGCAGGCGCTGGTCGAGGAGGCGCTGCGGGCACAGTCCGCCGAGGTCCTGGGGCAGTTCAGCCTGGACAGCAAGGACTCGGCGCTCTCGCGCTTCCTGGCGGAGATCAGCACCAAGCACGCGGAGGTTGGCGGAGATCTCCAGCGCCAGATCGAGGCGGCCGTCGGGGAGTTCAGCCTCGACCGCCCGGAGTCGGCGTTGTCGCGCCTGGTCGGGCGCGTCGAGACTGCACAGGGCCGCATCGCCCAGGAGTTCAGCCTGGACAACGCTGGTTCGGCGCTGGCCCGGCTGCGGCGGGAGCTGGTTGACACCATGGCCAGCATCGCGCGCGAGAACAGCGCCTTCCAGTCCGAGGTGAAGGCCCACCTGGCCAGCCTGCAGGCGCGGCGCGAGGAGGCGGCACGCTCGACGCGGCACGGGGTGACGTTCGAGGACGAGCTCGGCGAGTTGCTGTCGCAGCAGGCGAACGGGCGGGGTGATGTCTTCGCCCGGACCGGCACCTTGGTCGGCAAGGTGACCCGCTGCAAGGTGGGCGACCACACCGTGACGCTTGGCCCCGAGAGCCAGGCGCCGGGGGCAGTCCTGGTCTTCGAGGCCAAGGACGACCGGAGCTGCGACCTGCCCAAGGCGCTGGCCGAGCTCCAGCTCGCGCGCCAGAACAGGGATGGTCAGGTTGGAATCTTCGTGTTCTCGGAGGCGACCGCGCCATCGGGCCTCGGGCCGGTCGAGCGCTTTGGCAATGACGTCGTCGTCAGGTGGAGTGCCGAGGATCGCGAGACGGACCTCTACGTCCGCTGCGGCTACTCGCTGGCACGGGCACTGGCCGTGCGCGCCGTCGCGGTATCCGAGCGTCGGTCCGAGTCGGCCGTCGAGCTCGAGGCCAGCGTTCGCATCTTGCAGAAGCTCGTCGGCGGCATCGACGAGACCCGGAAGTGGGCGGAGACGATCCAGAGCAACTCGTCGAAGATCGTCGAACGCGCGCGGAAGATGCAGCTCGACCTCGAGGGTGAGGTCGAGCGCCTCGACGGCCTGGTCGCCGGGCTGACGGGCGAGGCGGCCTGAGTCCGGCGTTGGCTTGGAAGCGAGCAGAACCCAGGGCTGTCAGAGAGCCGTGCGCTGGACGTCTATGGGGCATGAGACTGAAGATCTGCATTCCCGTCGATGGTTCGGTTCAGCAGCACGTGATCGAGGGCCAGACCGCCAGGAGGTCGCCAAGCGCTTCAGGCGCACCATCGAGCGCGACCTGTCGTTCGCCGTGAGGCTGCTGGCGCGCAGGCTGAGCGACGCGGCGTTCTGGGCCGAGGCAGTGCGCAAGCACAACGGCAGACACGGCACGCGGTTCGCGGCTCCCCGGACGGCCGAGGAGTTCCTCCAGTTCGGGAGGAATGCCGGCTACGTCGTCGAGCTCGCCTGAGACTCGTCAGCGGGAGCGCAAGAACGAACGGCCTCCATGGTATTGTCCCCGCGCGCAGCAGACCAAGAGTCGCTGACTCCGTGGGGCAAGGGGACCGACGATCCGGTCCAGTCGCAGTTTGCAGTGCAGGGGGAACATGTCGACTTCACAGTTGTTGCTCGTCTCGCTGGGCCCTATCCAGGACTTCATTGCGTCGGCCCGGCGCTGCCACGACCTCTGGTTCGGGTCCTGGCTCCTGAGCGATCTCGCCAGGGCCACGGCCGAGTCTCTCCAGGCTGGTGGCAACGCCACCCTGATCTTCCCGGGAGCGCTGGGCAATGACAAGGTCAACGTGGCGAACAAGGTGCTCGCCACCGTGGCGGGCACGTCCGAGGTGGCCGCAAGCGCTGCTCAGGTCGCCGAGCAGGCCATGCGGAGGCGGCTCATCGAGGTGGCCGATGAGGCCTTTGCGGGGATCGAGAAGGAGCCACTCTTCCGGGCGGAGGTGGCACGCAGGCAACTCGACGACCTCATCGAGTTCCACTGGGTCTCGGTGCCACTGGGCGCGGCCGCTGACTACGCGACCGCGCGCGCCTGCGCGGAGGAGTCGCTGGCAGCATTGAAGAACTCGCGCTGCTGGGGGCCGGTTTCATGGACAGATGGTCAGCGAGGCGTCCCGAAGAGCTCTCTCGACGGTCTGCGCGAGAGCGTCGTCGATGAGCAGCTCTACCAGGACGTGGCGTCTGGCCGCGCGAGCCCCGAGAAGCTGCGCCGGGACTTCGGCGTTCGCGGAATGGAGCGACTGTGCGGGGTCGGCCTCCTCAAGCGGCTGGGGGCCGAGCTGAGCCCCACGGACGGAGGGCGCCGGCGTCCTCCGTCCTTCCACTCGACATCGCACCTGGCGGCGGCTCCGCTGCTGACAGCCATGACGCGCGTGCAGGGAGCAGCCGAGGCTTTCGAAGTCTATCGTGGTGTCCTGCGCGCAGAGGGACTCGACCTCGAGCGCTTCGCAGTCCGCCCCGGCGCCCAGGCCCGCTCCACCTTCGTCAATCCGTTCGACGACACGAGCCTGGAGGCGCCCCGCGTCTTTCCGTCTGGATTGGATGGGCACCTGCTCTACGAGATGCGTCTCGAGGAGGCCTTCGAGGAGTGCACCTCCGTGGCTGCCTCCGACTCGTTGGCGGAGCGCTCCGAGCGTCTTCGCCGAGCCCGGAGCGCGCTCGGAAAGCTCCTGGGGCAGATCGGGCGCCCCCCCGCCTACTACGCGCTGCTCCTCGCCGACGGGGATAGCATGGGCGCCACCATCGATTCCCTGGCCCGGGAAGGCGGCCAGGAGGCCCACACGGCATTGAGCCGGGCGCTGGATGAGTTTGCGGTTGGCGCCGCAAAGACGGTCGCGGACCACGGCGGTAGTCTCATCTACTCCGGTGGGGACGACGTTCTGGCCCTGTTGCCGCTGCATGGCGCACTGGCTTGTGCGCGCGCGTTGCATGATGACTTCGGTGCGGCAATTCGAGCCTCGACCGAACGGCTGCAGGCGGGGGCGCCGGCCCCGACGCTGTCCGTCGGTCTCGCGATCGTGCACCATCTGGAGTCGTTTGGTGAGGCGCGTGGGTGGGCCAAGAAGGCCGAGCAGGCAGCCAAGGCCTACCGCGGCACCGGGGATGCGCCTCCCAAGGACGCGCTGGCGGTGGTGCTCGTCCCTCGCAGCGGGGCCGAGACCACTGTCGTGGACGCCTGGCGCCACGGGCCTGACAAGACCCTCCTGAAGTGGGTGCGCCTCCTGGGCACTGGTGCGATCTCGTCCAAGGCAGCACATGACCTGCTCTCCGCTCTGCAGCCTCTGGAGGTCGGGCTGAGCACCTCCTCGACGGTCGATCTGCGCGAGGTGGTCATCTCTCTGTCCAGGCGCGTGCTCTCGGCCAAGAGAGAGCGCGGCGGCGGCCGTTCGCTGGGGGATGACCTCAGGCAGAGCATCGAGACGCGTCTCCGATCCGCTGCTGCACCTTTTGCTGAGGTGGAGCGGATTGCGAGTGAGCTCCTCGTTGCGCAAGCGCTTCTCGAGGGGGCATGGGCGGCGTTCGGTCACCCCGACGATGACCAGCGCCTCATGCGCCCGACGACATCACCTGGAGCGACGCCATGAAGACCTGGACTCTCGAACCGCGTGACCCCTTGGTGGTCCGGGATGGCCGGCCCCCTGCTGCAGGAATGCCACAGGCGCGCTCGCTCGACTTTCCCTGGCCCTCGACCATCGCGGGTCTCGCACGCACACAGGCGGGACGCGACCGGGATGGCCACTTCGACACGACCAGGATCCCGGAGTTGCTGGCACAGGAGGTGGCGGGGCCGTGGCTCACCGAGATCGACACAGCAGGGAATGCCACCTCGGTGGCGTTTCCCGCTCCTCGGGATGCGGTGGCCTTCAGGGCCGCAGACGGGGTGGTCTCGATCCATCGGCTCGCGCCGGGGGCGTTCGTGGCCGGGGCTGGCTCCAGCTTGCCACCGGGCATGCAGCCGGTGATGTTCGTCGGCGAGGTCCCGGCAGGGAAGGCCACCGCTGGCCCGGCCTTCTGGCGGTGGCGCGAGCTCGAGCCGTGGTTGCTACAAGGGCGCGCTCCGCCCCCGAACTTCGGGATTGCGGCGCTCGAACACGAACGGAGGTTTCACGTGGCCATCGACCCGCAGACCGGCACGGCAGCCGACGGCAAGCTCTTCGCGAGCGACGGTCTGCGATTCTGGAACCTGACGCCAACGTCCCTGGAGAACCAGCGTCTCGCGCTGGGCTTCAGCACGGGTGAGGCGCTGTCACTTCGCGCAGACGCGGTGAAGCTGGGAGGCGAGGGGCGCATCTCGTACCTTCGTGACGGCGGACGAGCGTTCCCGTCCTGTCCCGCGGCACTGCTGGACACGCTGGCGCGCACCCGTCGGGGGCGCGTGGTTCTCGCCACACCGGGGATCTTCGACAATGGGTCGGTCCCGAGGACTGCGACCATCTTCGGGGCGACGATCCTGGCGACGCGGGTCGATCGGCCCGCGGTCATCAGTGGCTGGGACCATGCCAGCGACCAGCCGAAACCCTCGCGGCGCATGGCACCTGCGGGGTCTGTCTACTGGGTCGATCTCTCGGGCATCCCTGACATGGGTGCCTGGCTTTCGAGCGCCTGGGGTAGGCCAGTTCAAGAGCAAGCGGACCAGGACCGTCGCGACGGTTTCGGCCTCGCCCTGGTGGGAGGGTGGACATGAGCTCGAGGCGACCGGCGAGGCCAGCAGCACTGACGACGCCCGCGGACGATCGGATGGTCACGATCAGTCGAAGGTTCACCGTCGTCACACCCGTGTTCGGGGGAGGAGTGCGTATCGACAAAACCGCACCCCACCACAAGGAGATCGATCCAGTCACCCCGGTCCGTGGGGCATCAGTGCGCGGGCAGCTTCGCTTCTGGTGGCGCGCCACACACGGCTGCACCTGTTCGAGCATCGAGGAGATGCGTGAACGGGAGGGCGCGCTCTGGGGGGCAGCCAGCAAGGCGGGGCGGGTTTCTCTCACCATCAGGGTGGAGGGGGAGGCGGAGCCCGCCACGCAGATCGCCGTCTACGAAAGCAACGAGAGAGGCGGGATCAGGGCGAAACGCGGGATGGAGGAGGTCGCCTACGGAGCGTTCCCTCTGCAGCCTCCCAAGGAGGCTTCCAACAAGGACGCTGGCAGCCTCTCGTTGGTGGGCAGCACCTATGTGGTATCCTTAAGGGTCCCCCAGGAGAACCGGGCCGAGGTCGACGATGCATTGACCGCCTGGACGTTGTTCGGCGCCATCGGTGGTCGTGGCCGCAGAGGCTTCGGAGCCGTGCATTCGCCAGATGTCGTGTCCGATGCCGCGGTGTTCGTCGGAGGATTCAAGCACCTGAGCACCCTCGAGGGGGTCCCGTCCCTGCACAACGCGCAGCTTGTCACCAAGGAGCCCCCCAGGCGCGACGGCACTGCTCAAATGGCCGCCTGGAGCTACGCGCTCGGGCGGCTGCAGGCCTTCAGACAGGGGCCGGAAATCGGGCGAAACAGGGGCCAATCGAACTCGAAGGTTCCGGGCCGCTCCCGCTGGCCAGAGCCCGAGTTGATCCGGGAGAAGACGAGGCGGAGGTCGGCAAAACACCAGGCCCTTGGGCATGTGTCCAAGGCCCCGCGGGCGATCTTTGGCCTCCCGATCATCACTCACTTCAAGGACAAGAGCGAGGGCGACCCGACGGACACCAAGTTCGTTCCGGCCGCCGAAGGCCCCGAGCCGAACCAGCAAGATCGACTCGCGTCCCCGCTCATCCTGCGGCCACTCCGGATTGGCGGCAAGTGGAAGGCTGCCTGCCTCCTCATGGCCGATCCGGGGCGCGGCAAGCTGCGAGTTGCCCTGGACGACGGCCGGACCCGTCATCCCGTCGAGTGGGAGCTGACAGCCGAAGAGGCCGAGCAGATCAGGCCCATGCAGGGCTTTGGTGCCGACGTCCTCACAGCCTTCCTGAAGTTCTTCGCAAAGTAGCCAGGGGGAAATCATGTCCAGTGCACGCCTGCTCTTCATCCATGCGCTCTCTCCGATCCACATCGGGACAGGACAGTCGTTGGGTGCTGTCGATCTCGCGATCGCGCGCGACCGCGCCACCGGCATGCCTGTTCTCCCCGGTTCGGGCATCAAGGGCGCACTGCGCGACAAGGCGGCGTCCAGGAACGCTGCCAACGTCGTGAAGATGTTTGGTCCCGAAACGGAGAACGCCGCAGATCATGCCGGTGGTCTCGTCTTCGGCGACGGGAACCTGCTGCTGCTGCCAGTCCGCAGCATCGCGGGCACCTTCGCCTGGGTCACCAGCGAGCACCTGCTGCGGCGGTTCGCGCGAGACTGCAAGGAGCTGAACGCAGACCTGCCGCTCACCGGCCTCAAGTTCCCGCCGAACGTGGAGCAGTGCCTCGTCAGCAACCCGACCCGGCTCATGTGCGGCGAAGGGGCGGGCGGCCGGGTCGTGTTCGAGGATCTCGACTTCAAGAGCGAGAGCTCCCCCGCGGTCGGCGCTCTCGCGCAGCGCCTCGGGCGCACGCTGGGGTTCGAGCCTGGGTATGCGGACTCGCTCGCACAGCGGCTCTGCGTCGTCCACGATGATGTGATGGCCTTCCTTTCCCAGCACGCCACTGACGTGGTCACCCGCGTGGCGCTGGACCACGACACCAAGACCGCGAAGCCGGGCCAGCTGTGGACCGAGGAGAGCCTGCCCACCGAGAGTGTCCTGGTGAGCGTGGTCATCGCACAGCCGAACAGGAGCACGGGCACCGCCGCCGAGCTCCTGGCAAGCCTGGACAAGATCGTCGCGGGCTCCACCCAGTTCGGTGGAAAGTCCACGGTCGGCCGTGGACGCGTCGCGCTGACGCTGGCGGAGGGGGTGGCGCCATGAGTGTCACGAGGCACCAGCGCTGGAGCGCAGCGGCCTTGTCGTGCGTGTCGGCGCAGAAGGCCAAGGCTACGGAGGGGAAGTACCGCACCCTCTGCATGAAGATGCCCGGGCTCATCAAGCAGGCCGGCCTCGTCCAGGCGCTGGTCTTCATGAAGAGTCGAGACGACACTGGCAAGACGTTCGTGAAGGACCTCACCACCGTCTACGGAGCCAAGGATCTCGTCGCTGATGCGCAGGCGGCGAAGCTCGCGCCCTACCTGGTGCTGAGCAACGACCTCGCGCAGGTATCCATCTGGTTTCGCCGGTTCGCGCAGATCGAGCTGAGCGACGAGGACGACACACGGGAGTCTCGATCGTGAGGGCGCGGCGGCAGAGTCTGGACGGGATGAGCAAGCGGGCAGACACGCACGCCGGCCTCTGGATGGACAAGTACCTCACCGACCAGACCACAGGGGATGGCGCTGCGGACGATGAGGCCAGGGGAGCAAAAGGGGAGCTCCTCGCGCAGGTCGCCAGCATCGCTGTTCCCGAGCTCTACCGGCCGGCCTTCACCAGGCGCCAGCGGGCGCTGGAGTCTTCCGGTAGGTACGTGATCAGGGCGAGAGCCCGCGCGCTTGGCCGAGCGGTGGTTGGTCTGGGGCAAAAGGGTCCGACCGAGATCGGGATCTGTCTGGAGCACACCTGGGGCGTTCCAATCTTGCCCGGGAGCTCGCTGAAGGGGGTCGCAGCGGCCGCCGCGCACCTGTTGCACGGCGGCGACGAGTGGGCGAAGAGGACGTCAGTCAGCGGGAACGACGCCTCCCGGGCACCGAACTCCCACGACTGGCTGTTCGGCACCACCGACGAGATGGGCGCGGTCTCGTTTCTGGACGCGTGGCTCGAGCCCGGCTGCAGCAGGCCGCTGGACCTCGACGTCATGACGGTTCATCACCAGAAGTACTATGGCGGCGAGACGCGCCCGTCTGGTGATGTGTATCCACCCTCGGACATGGACAGTCCCAACCCGGTGGCCTTCTTGAGCACGGGGGGCACCTTCGTGGTCCTCATCGAGGGCGACCAGGCCTGGGTAGAGACCGCCTTCGAGCTCCTCAAGGAAGGGCTGGAGCAGCTCGGCATCGGGGCGAAGACGAACGCCGGATACGGGCGCTTCACCCTCGAGCGCGAATTCACCCCCGAGCAGCTTCGCATGCGGAACGAGGCCGAGGCTCGGCGCAAGAGACAGGCGGAGCTCGAGCGGCGGTGGGCTGCTCTCGACCAGCTGTCGCGGGGGGTCGTGGGCAACAACAACGCCACCGACGTCTTCGCGAAGCTGCTGTCTGCCTCCTCCGAGGGGTGTCCCGAGGTGAGGCTTCGCGAGGTCGCGGAGATGCTTGCTCGTGGAGACGAGAGGAGAGCCGTCTGGAAGAGGTGGGGTAAGGGCGACAAGCGCACCGAGGAACAGAAGCGGCTCTTCGAGAGAATCTTCAAGCCGCTGGTGGGTTGAAGATGCCCGGTTCAGACGAGGTCGTCCGTCCAGTCGTCCTGGTGGCTGCACTTGGCGACCCGGGAAGACCCTACGATGAGGCTGTCTATTCGCTCTCCGGCAGGCCGCACAAGACGCGCTTCGCGCCAGTCGCAGTCGCGGCCCTTTCGGGCCAGATTCCGTCGAGTGCCATCCTGCTGCTCACCAAGGCGGCCCGCCAGGCCAATCTTGCCGGTGTCCGCGACGAGCTGGCGGCGCTGGGTGTTGGCCGGATCCGGGAGGTCGAGATACGCGACGCCGAGGCGCCGGGTGCCACCTCCGACCTGCTCGATGGACTCCTCGCGGCGCTGAGGCAGGAGGCCAAGGGCTCGCGGCTCCTCATCGACCTCACTCTCGGGGTGCGCACACTGCCCTTCATCATGTATGGCGGCATCGTCGCGGCCAAGGATCTGTTCGGGCTCGAGGTGGCGGGTGTCTTCTATTGTTCTTTCACGACGAAAACTCCCGAGAAACCCCTGATCGATCTGACCCCGGCGCTCGAGCTCCACGACTGGCATGGTGCGATCAGGTTGCTCCGCGCTGGCGACCCTCGTCCGATGGCTGCACTGGTCCGGAGAGACGATGCCCGGCGCAGGCGTGCCCCGGACGAGGTCGCCGCGACGACGGTGGCGTCGAGGCTCGAGGCTCTTGCCGGGCCGATGCAGGAGTGTCTGCTGGTGGAAGAGGCCATGGTCGCGGAGGAGGCTTCGCAGCTCTTCGAGAAGTGCAACGACCAGAACCAGTTGCTGGCCTGCGACAGCGCGATCGCCCGGGTCATCGTGCCGGCGCTGACGGACTGGGTCCGGCAGGCCAGGCCCCCAGGCCGCGCACGACCGGTGCAGTCCAAGAGTGCAATGGGGCTCGACCGCGACTGGCTGCAGCACCAGCTCACCCGGATCGAGCAGGCCGCCGCACAGGGCCGGGCAAGCCGGGCGCTCCTCGCGTTGAGCGAGTGGCTGATCTCTCGGGTCGTCCTTGCTCGGGGAGAAGGCGCGCGCTGGCTGGACAAGGAGGTCCGTCAGCGGGCTCATGGTTCGCTGTTCGCCTCCCGCCTCCGCTCCCTTCCGCCGGGCCTGCTCTATCACGAGGTCTCGAACCGGCGGAACCCGCTCGCGCACGGCGGGATGGGCACCGAGACCTGCAAGGTGCCGACACAAGGGGCGCTCGACGGTCTGGTCGAGCGGGCGCGGGCCTCGCTCTCGAGCGAGCACGACGAGCAGTGGGCGCTGCGGCAGGCTGCGAGCGGGCGACTGCTGATCACTGCCCTCGGTCTCTCCAAGGGCTTACTCCATTCAGCCATCGTGCTGGAGAAGCCCGACCACGTCATCCTGGTCACCTCGAAGGATGCGGCTCTTGCACTTCCCGAGGTCGAGCAGCGCCTGGGCGCCGCTCTGGTGCCGATCACTAAGCTCGTGATCGACGACCCGTTCACCGACATCGGCGCGGCCGCACGGGCCTTCGGCGAGGGTTCGGATCGGAACGATGGCTCCTCACCCGGCCGGCGAGCGGAGCTTCTCCACTTGCTGGAGTCTCATGCCGAGATCGTCTGCAATATCACCGGGGGGACGACGGTCTTGCAGGTCAACGTCGAGTGGCTTTGCGAGGAGGCTCGTCGGCTCGATGGCAACGTGCGGCGCATCGCCCTCATGGACAGACGGCCGGCCGATCAGCAGCGCTCGGAGCCCTGGGTCCTGGGAGAGGTCGTCGAGCTCGACCGCCGGAGCGACTCCCGGACTGACACGGGCTGATCAGTAGGGCAGACGACGGCAGAGCTCGTCGGCAGGAAGACCGGGTTGCTTCATCAGCGCTGCCAGCTCCGCGCCTGCGCTGGGGTCGCCAGCCTGATGACGTGCGCGGGCGTACAGAGCCTTGAAGATGGTTGAATCCTGGCACCACTTGGGCATCCGGTGCCACGCGGCCTCGACCTCCCGTCGGTCGCCCTGCAACAGCGCTCGCTCGAGCTCCAGCCGGAAGGAAGGGTCAGGCTCCTCGGCGAACAGGGCTCCGTCGAGCAGCGCCCGCGCCTCG
>Ga0154020_10000466_pt1 | contig 49155 bp, 45 predicted proteins | sample Klosneuvirus_201_FD_109709 | JGI IMG/M metagenome (GOLD analysis project Ga0154020, IMG submission 109709) | Active sludge microbial communities from wastewater, Klosterneuburg, Austria - Klosneuvirus_20160825_MG | ecosystem: Engineered > WWTP > Aerobic digester > Activated sludge | place... | reverse complement strand
TCGAGGGCTGGTACAACGGCAAACGTCTTCACTCTACGCTTGGCAACTGCAGCCCGGATGAGTATGAACGTGCGGCAAGGAGTGTTGCTTAACTTTATGTCCACGAAACTGTAGGAACGTCATGGTGCCTAAAGGCAGTGCAGCATAAATGTATCCACCCGTCGACGCTTATCAAAAGACTTTCGCAGAAAAGTAGACAGCGCTTTAAGCATTGACTGCGGGAGGTGCGACGACCTACACGTTTTTGAATGCGCGGGCATGCATCTTAAATTGCAGGGTTCGTGGCAGGAGAATGAGTAACAGGGGCTTTAAGCTGAACAGGCAGCCCCGCAATCCAAAGCCGAGTTCGCGAAATCTCGTAAATCTAAACTTGAACTCTTGCCATCGCGCTTTTGCCGTGCGGCGCTTATAGTCGCCGATATCCCAGGCAACGGTATAAAGTGGCAGCGGAAGCGTCTTAATCGTCATGCCTTTGCCGATCATTCTAAGCCATAGGTCGTAATCTTCCACCCGGATGGCTTTGGGATCGTAGCCACCGACAGCAATCACTGAGGCTTTTTTCATAATAACTGTTGCGTGCGCTACTTGGGTTCCACGCATCCATTGATCACGTTCGGCGACTTCAGGGTATCGCACCATCCCCCAGATTTTTCCGTTATGGTCCATCACGCGAAAGTAGGTTCCGAGAACGTCTATCGTTGGGTCGGCATCGATATGTGCCACAAGGACCTTAAAACGCTCCGGGGCGGACAAATCGTCGCAGTCTTGCCGTACGAGATATTCACCACTTGCATGGGCGATGCTTGTATTGAGGGCCGAAGCCAGCCCCAAATTTCTTGGATGCTTACAAATCTTCAGCGTAGGAAACCGCGCCGCGTATTCTACCAATATTTGCGGGGTGTCATCCTTGGAGCCATCGTCGGTGATGACAACCTCAAAGTCAGAAAAATCCTGCGCAAAGAGGGAATCGAGGGCTGCGTGCATCGTGGAGGCGCTGTTATATGCACCCATAATTACGGATATTTTTGGACCTCGCGCCGCGGCCATGGGTGTTTTTCTCCAGGAGCCCCTTGCGGGGGCCGATTCCAATTTGAAGCATAGCCGTACAATCTCACATGGAACCTAAGTTGTAACAATAAGAATTTGCTCGGATTTACGTGCGCAACCTTCCTAGGGCTCAAAGACGCCTCGCCGTGATTCCGTGATGGACATTTTCAGAGTGGTTTTGCAATATTAGGCGTCTCAGCACTTCAATTGACGAGGTTTCCCGCTTGAATCGGGTCGGACGCAGCATTGGGATCTCTTTGGCCAAGTCGCGGCTTTTGACGCCGCCAGTTCATCTCCGTTACTGGAAGTTCTTGCGTCTGTCTATTTTGGCGTTGGCCGACGTCGTCATTTTCGCGGCCTGTTATTGGCTGTCATTTGTTCTGCGGCTTGATTCGCTGATGTTTCCTGAATACGCCGGTCTGTTCCTGAAGACTTTGCCGGTCATGGTAACTTCACACCTTTTGGTCTATTGGGCCGGTGGCATCTACAAGCAGGTCTGGCGTTTTGCCAATATCAACTGCGCCATCTTAATCGGAAAGTGCGGGCTGGTGTCCCTCATCTTGTTTCTGGGTGCCAACTTCATGATGGGATCGTCCCATACGTTGCCGCGCTCGATTCCTATCATATGCTTTCTCCTGGTCTTTCTAGCTGAAGTCGCCACTAAGTTTTCTTGGCGCTTTTGGACGTCGTTTCAGCTTTCTGTTGCATCGATGGGGCGTGAACCCTGTTTCATTTATGGCGCTGGACGGGCCGGTGAATTGCTGGCGCGCCATATCAGCGCGAGCCCTCAGTTTCCCTTTTCAGCCGTGGGTTTTATCGACGACGACAAGAATAAGGCGGGAAAAGTTCTTCATGGTTTGAAAATCATCGGCACCCGCGATGATCTGCCCCGCCTCGCTGCCAAATATCAGGTTTCAACTGTAGTTTTGGCGATGCATGCGGCATCCGGGAAAGTGCTGCGGGAGATTGTTGATACCTGCACAGAGGCGGGCATTAAGCCCCTCATCGTTCCTGATATTAGCCACGCTCTGGATTCCAATGTGGTCCGTCCACGGGCCTTGGATATTAAGGATTTGCTGCGGCGTTCGCCAAAGTCTATCGATACCAACGCGATTTCTAACTTCTTCCGGGGTGCCGTTGTCATGGTCACCGGCGCTGGTGGCTCTATTGGCTCTGAAATCTGCACCCAGATTGCCGGATTTGGACCGCGAAAAATCGTTCTTTTTGATTCGTGCGAGTACAACCTGTATCGCATCGAAAAAGAATTGAGCGATGCCCGGCATTGGCGTGGCGAAATTGCACCCGTTCTAGGGTCGGTGGTGAATGAACGACTGGTTCGCGAAACGCTGCGCACCCACCGGCCAACGATCATTTTGCACGCCGCCGCGTATAAGCACGTCTACCTCGTCGAAGAGAATCCCTTGGAAGGGATCATCAACAACGTTCTCGGCACTAAAGTCTTGACCAAGGCCGCTGTGCAGAATGGGGTTGAAAGCTTCCTGTTGATTAGCACTGATAAGGCGGTCCGCCCCACGAGCATTATGGGGGCTACCAAACGCTGCTGCGAGCTGATCGTGCAGGCGGCGCATCGCCGCTATGGTCATTCCACCAAATTTTGTGCGGTGCGCTTTGGGAACGTCCTGGGGAGTTCGGGGAGCGTGGTGCCGCGGTTCTTGGAGCAAATTCAGCACGGCGGTCCCGTGACGGTGACGCATCCAGAGGTCACCCGCTACTTCATGCTCACCAGCGAGGCTGTTGGTCTCGTGCTGCAATCGATCGTGATGGCCAAAGGTGGAGAGATCTTTGTTCTCGACATGGGCGAGCCGGTGCGCATTTTTGAAATGGCCGAGAAGCTCATTCATTTGGCCGGAAAAATTCCAGGCAAGGATATTGAAATTGTGTTTTCCGGCTTGAAGCCAGGGGAGAAGCTTTACGAAGAGCTCATCCTGGAAGGAAGCGAACAGCAGACGCTCCACGATGACGTCTTCGTAGCAACGCCGCAAGAGATTGACGCCGAGAAGACGATGGAGAAAATTGACGGGTTGCTGGCGGCCTCTTTGAACCAGGATCAGGAAGAGGCCAAGCATATTCTTTGGGATCTTGCCTATAAAAACAAGCAGAGCGAGTTGCCGAAAGTCTCACACGAACAGGCAATGACGAGCGACAGCGTTCACTAGTTCTATGCCGCCTTTTTCAGCGGCGCAATACGCTCGACCATTAAGTAAATTCCGAACCAAAATGCGGCGATCGTGGCACCAGCGATCCAAAAAGACAGCGTTCCAGAAAACGCACACCAGCTTATGATTACGACTATGCCGTTGGCGCAAAGTGCTGCTGTGAGCAGCCGCATGTGACTCCATCCCGCTACGTGATGGAGGCGCTGATAGGCATGGATCTTATGTGCCGCATACCACTTTTCTCCTCGTAAAAACCGTCGGCAGAGAGTGATGGAGGCATCAAAAAAGAAGAACGAGAGGAGCATCCACCAGAGAATTGCCGGCGGTCCGGAATTCTTCTCGCCTATCAACGCTATCGCAGCAATGGCATAGCCGAGAAAGCCACTGCATACGTCACCCATAAACACCTTGGCGGGAGGCCAGTTTCTGACGAGAAATCCCGCTAGGGCGCTCGCAAGCAGCCAAGCTGTGAGGGCAAGCTCCGGCTTCGCGCTTAAGGATAGGAATGCGCCGCCCATGACAAAGACCAAGATTCCTTCCGTGGCCGCAATCCCGTCAGTCCCGTCCATGAAGTTAAAAAGATTGATCGCCCAGGCAATGCTCAAGACCTGGAGGCCGATCATGAAAACGAGGGACACCGGAGTGTCAAGGAAGCCGCCAAGATTGGTTAATGCGTCACGATGCAAGGCCCATACGCAGATACAGCTTGCCAGAATGTGGAGAAGTAATCGCAGGACTGGTGACAGACCGTAGAGGTCATCAAGGAATCCAGCTGCAGCGACGATGAGCCCGCCGATCACCAACGGCAGGAAAGTTAGGGGATCCCAGCCTCGGGCGATAGTGAGGTAACTGATCGAGGCCAACCAAAGGAGCACGACTACTAACCCCCCACCCCGCGGCGTGGGGCGGACGTGTGCCGAACGGTCATTGGGAACATCCTTCAGGCCCATTTTGAAGGCAACGCGCTCAAATCCCATCACTGCCGCGGTTGCGGCGATAAACATGAAGATCAATAGATGAATGCTCATTAAGAGTCTCGTGACTTTAAAAACCACTCGCACGTCTTAGCGACGCCTGCGGCTGTTGAATACGGGGGTTGCCACTCAAGGGTTTCTCGTATCTTTCTGTCGTCGACGACGAGTGACCCCGCGAGTTTACACCATCTTGCACTTTGTCCTGTGATGCGCGCAAGGTGACTCAATACATTCTCTGGAATATTGAGGAGGCGAGGAGTCTTGCCCATTGATGAAGCCATCATCTTCACGAGGGAACTGGTGCTGACGGGCTCGCCATCTGCCACGATAAAAGTCTGTCCAGTCGCAAGCGGGTGCTGGGCACATAACAAAATGGCGCTGACAAGATTTTCTACGTAAATAAGGCTGCGCTGGTTGCTGACCCCTCCGAGGGGCAATGGGACACCTCGGCGCACGAGCTTGAGGAGTGCCAAGAAATTGGCTTTGACCCGGGGCCCATAGACGAGAGGGGGACGGATGATAGCAATCCCCATCTTTGCTGTTTCTTGCCGCTTTTGCAGCTGCATCTCCGCCTCCCATTTGCTGCGGCCGTAGGGGTCTTGTGGCGCAGCTGAGAGAGACTCGGAAAATGGCACGATGCGGCCGCGTCCGTCACGAGGATTTTCCTCGTCGTTGGCTTTGATGCTACTCACATGAACGAAGCGGGAAACGCCTGCTCGCTCGGCTTCTCGGGCCAGGTGGAGTGTTCCTTCGACATTGCAGCGCCGGTAGTCATCCCAAGAGAGGACTTTGCGCTGGTGGGCCAGTGCTGCCAGGTGGATCACTACATCCACGCCGTCGAAGGCCCCTTCCCACGAGGTAGTTCCGTCAATACCCGTGACGAAGAAATGTGAAGCGCTGGTCAGGCCATTTTCCATGTGGGACAGGTTCTTGGTAGAGCGCCGCACTTCCCTGCAGGCCAGGTCTTCGCGGGCCATCCGCGCAATGAGAGCTTGCCCGACAAATCCTGTCGCGCCCGTAATAAGGGCTTTTTTAAACACTTTCTCGCTCATCTTCTTACGGGCCACACAATTTGGTGAAGGTGAAGTCTAACTCAGGACTCAGGGAATCGTTTAGATTTATCCCTGTCGCGCGAAGCTTGGCAGTGTCGTAAGTGACAGGAAAAGGCAATGGCGGCTCATGCTGTGCGCCAAATTCAACCGTAAAGGCCCTACCCGTCCTAGTCATGAATGACTCTTGTGCAAGGCGTACCAGGTCTGCAACGCGCAGGTAGTGAGGCGACCCGAGGTTAAAGACGCCCCTGGGTTGGGTGTCGATACAGTGAAGGATCGCCTTTACTACATCTGATGCACCGATGAAGTTGCGCTCCTGTTCACCATCACCGTTCAATCGAACATGGCCGCTCCGGGCGGCCTCACGGCAGATAAAATTGCCAATGAGGTTCCAACTCTCGCCCTCTGGATTAGGAACCCAGCCCACAGCATTGGAGAGACGTAAAATCGTGTAGCCAATTCCAGCTTTCTCGCAAAGCTTGGCGAGGAGTTCTTCTGTTGCCAGCCGCTGCGCCGCGTATTCGCTCGCGGGCTTGGTCGGGGAGGACTCTGTGATGAGAGGTTGCTCAGGAGTGCCATAAACATGAATCGTCGAGACAAAGACGACATGTTTGAGACCACCGGTCAGGAGCCTGGTTATAAGATGCTCGGTGCCGGCAATGTTAATTTGAGCAGATTCCGTAGGGTGCGACCGGCAAAAGGCGTGACTGGTTGCCGCGAGATGTACCAGGACATCACAGGGGACTTCCAATCGAGAGAGAGACGAGGGGGAGATCATGTCAGCAGAGATGAGAACGGCACCGGGCAAAAAGCCTTGCGCCTTCGCCAAGGAGCGAACCATGCCCGTGGCGGCGTGTGATCCCAAGGAATGAAGGGCTAGGAGGGTGCGTGACCCGAGAAACCCGCCGGCTCCAGTGACGAATACGGAGCTCACTTGTTGGAGCGGATTCTTTTGAGTGAAGGGAAGCTTAGGTGAGCTCATAAATGTGGCACCTTGAGCGGTAAAGCCCAAAATTTTTCCATTCTAAGATTTTAATGAGGTGTAGATGGTCAATTGACTTCAGATCGTCGAAATACTTTAGGTTGTAAAATGCAAAGCGGATTTTCCGAGGGTTTCTCTGGATTGATTCCAGGGCCCTTTGAATCGTCGCCAAAAAATCAGGAAGAAGCAGCGGATTGAAATAAAACATAACTGAGACATCGTCTGGTATCTTGCTTGTGCCGGCATTACCTTCAATTAATTCAAGCTGATTACACTTCAATGAAAGGCTTTTCGCGGAAAAGTTATGTCGGCAGATAGAGTTCAGTTGCCCTGATAGCTCGATGCCGACAACCCTTTGAATGTTAAATCTACTGGCTTCCAAGAGGACGCGTCCTTTACCTGAACCTATGTCGAGCACGACATCGGTTGGCTGGAGGTTCAGCGCCTTTAGAATCTGCCTAAGATGAAATGTTGGGGTTGCCTCATAGCGGTGTCCCGTTTCCTTCGAGAAACCGAGCTCGCCCATTTCGATCATGGATTCTGTGTCAGTGCCTCTCATTTGATCGCGGAGTTTTTCAAAAAGCGAAAGAATCCGCAAATAGGCACGAAAGCGAATAATCTCTTTAAACGCAACGAGGTAGTACGAAAGAGATTTCCGCTTGGAAGAGTGTGATGATATGTTGATATTCATAGCTGAAATTTTCAGTGCAACGGTTTCTTTGCGTATGAAGCCGGTGAGTCTGTTTGTAGATCAAACTAGCGATTATGCCGACGTTTTGCAATTGTATCGTTCCACCATTGTTGGGCTTTTTTTTCTCCCGGAACTATGGGTCGATGTGCAATGGCAGCAGTTGTTGTGTTGGAGCGAAATCACCTTGAAGTCCTGCGTAGCGCAGTCCTCAAGGATATACCTTTTGAGGTGGTAGATTCGGCTCCCTCGCGTCGAGATCTGTCCCTGCGCTTCTTTGGAGCCTTGCTTATTTGCTTGGGGGCGGTTTTTTGGCGGTATCCCAGAGTTGCTTTCGACCCCCTCAACTGGCACCGGCTGGCAAAGCGCCTTTGGATCATGGCTAAGGTGAGACAGCATAATCCGCGGGTCGTGCTGACGATCATCGACAACAACAACTATTTTCATTGGATGTGTCAGAATTATGCAGCTGTGGGGTCGGCGCGGTTTGTGGCCATTCAAAATGGGAATCGGGTCGAACAGGATTTTCTTGAGGACAGCTGTCGCAAGGCCTTTCACGACATTTACTTTTCATTTGGTGACCAAGAGCGGGATCTCTTCAAGACGTTCGGGCATGAACTTAGGGAATTAATTCCGGTAGGTTCCATGATGGCCGATTATTTTCGAGCTACCGACACCGAGGGCGGCACCGCCGGAAAACCTCAAGAATATGATCTTGGCATTGTTTCTAGCTGGCAGGGCGAGCTTCCATACACTCCCGATCGCCGCACGATGTATGCAACTGCGGATAAGATGCATAGAATTCTCGCTCAACACTTAGCTGCCCATAAGCTGCAGGCGGCGGTATTTATGGGCACAAATAGTGCTTCGAATTTTGGCATGACAAAGGAGTTTGGCGACGAACTTACATACCTGCAGTCTATTTATGGAGATTTAGTCGAGTATGTCCACCGTGCGCACTTTTCAACTTACCGAGGGATGAGCCGGAGCCGGGTGGTTGTGGGCTTCATGTCGTCCGCTGTTAAAGAGGCATATGGGTGGGGCCAAAAGGCACTCTACTGCGACTTCACCGGTAGTGAGCGATTTTCACCCTATGAGCCGCAGTTGGTTTTGCGCGATGCTGATTATGAGGCGCTCAAGTCGCGGATTGACCAACTCTTGAGCACGTCATCGGAAGAATACGCAGTAACTCACCGTGTATATCAAAAGCATTTAATGAATTACCCGAGTCCTCAAAGAACCCACGAGGTGATCCACGCGAGGATCAAGGCGCTCTGCGCGCCATCTGGTGGCGACGAGGGTCAAAGGTCCTAACCAGGTCGATACAGCGACAGATCCCAAGCGTCGGGCATGGCTTTTTCCCCAAGAGGCAGCATCCGAGACTCCGTCGGGTCATGGGGGATCGTCGTGCAATTGGCGATGATCGCCGGTGTGGCGGAGTTGGCGGCAAAACTGTACCAGAGGTCATTTGGGACCGATAACAACTGGTAATTTGAAAGCCCGATAATAACTGTCTCAGTAGCGCCTCGCGTGGGCGAGGCCGGGCGGTCGTCAAAGAAGACGAAGCGGACGTCGCCACAGGGCACGGCAAAATTCTGTTCGATTTTTGTATGGAGCTTCCACCCCTTCACGTACCCCGGATTGGCGTAGGAAAAATAAATCTCTCCAAATACCTTAAAGTGGCTCGCGTCGGCTCTCAGCATGTGCAAAACCGCGCCGGATTCCTTTTCGAATCTCTTCAAGGGATGGAGCTGCAGTCCCGCAATGTTCATACCCTACTCGCCCGCCTGAGCCCATTTAAGCCCAAGCTTACGAGCCTTTGCCTCGTATTCCTCAATCTGCTGGTGCGTAAAGGCCGCCAGGTCAGACTTCCCGTCGTAAAAAGTCCGGTACCAGTTGGCGGTGAATTCAATCGTTTCGCTGAACGACAGTATGGCCCGCCAATTTAGGAACGAAAGAGCCTTGTCACAGCAAAGGCGAAGCAGGCCCGCTTCTTTCTTGCTGCCCATCCCGGTGCGATCGACGTTCCAGCGAGCGGAAGGCCAGAACCTCTTAAACATCTCGACGAGTCCTATGACGGGAGCTTCCACGTCGCTCCGTGGGCCAAAATTAAAAGATTCGCCGCTGAGGCGCCGACGGCCGTCTTCGGTGAGGAGCTGAGCGCCTAACCACAAATAACCCGACAAGGGCTCAAGTACATGCTGCCAAGGTCTCGTCGCTTCGGGGCTTCTAATGACGACTTCGGATCCCGTCGCCCACGAGCGCACGCAGTCGGGAACGATGCGATCCCGTGCCCAGTCGCCACCGCCGACGACATTACCTGCCCTGACGGTACACACTCCGATATCGCTGCGAGACGAAAAATAAGAGCGGAAATAGGTGCTAAAGGCGATTTCAGCAGCAGCCTTCGATGCGGAATAAGGGTCTTTGCCGCCGAGGGTGTCAATCTCTCGGTATCCATAAATCCATTCCACATTTTCATAGCACTTGTCGCTGGTGATAACGACCAGCGCTCGCACACTTGAGCTGTGCCGAACAGCCTCTAAAACATTTATCGTGCCACCGCAATTGGTCTCAAACGCGGTTTTGGGGTCCTCGTAGCAGTCGCGGACCAAGGGCAAGGCCGCGAGGTGGAAAATAATCTCTGGCCTCGCCGTTTCGATGGCACGCGTGATGTCGGTATAGGTGCGGATGTCCCCTTTCCAGTTTTTTCCATCGTCGCATTTTGTTGCCTCAAAAGCGGAGGGCTCCGAGGGGATATAAAGCGAAAGCCCCGTGACTTCCGCGCCGAGGCGCCGCAGCCATTGCGTGAGCCAAGTGCCCTTAAAGCCGGTGTGCCCAAGTACGAGAACCCGCTTTCCTGCGTACGCATTCGCGAACACGCTGCTTTTTGCTACGCCCATGGTGCGCGTCCTGTATTCCAAAGGCCCTGCAGGAGGTCGCGGTCGCGCGTGGTATCCATGCATTGCCAAAAATCTGGGTGTCGGTAGGCCATCAGCTGCTTCTCGCGCACAAGCGCTTCAATGGGCTCGCGCTCGAGAATTGTTTCATCGCCATTCAGGAAATCGAAAATCTTTGGCTCGAATACAAAGAACCCACCGTTGATCCAGCTCGAGCTTACCTGTGGCTTCTCTTCAAACTGAGCCACCATGTCGTTCTCGATAAACATCTCGCCAAACCTTGCAGGAGGGCGGACGGCAGTCACGGTTGCAATCTTGCCGTGGGAGCGGTGAAACGTGACGAGCTCAGAGACATTGACGTTGGCGACGCCATCGCCATAGGTCAACATGAACGGCTCTTTACGTCCCAGATGTTTCTCTAAGCGAGCGAGCCGCCCGCCCGTCAGCGACTCAAGTCCTGTATCGATCAGGGAGATCGACCAGTCGCGCCTTTCTCCGTCAAAATATTGAATCTTGCCGTCTGCCAAGTTAACTTTGCAGTCGCTGCTGAGTGCGTAGAAGTTGACGAAGTATTCTTTGATCACTTCGGCTTTGTAGCCGAGCGCTAAGCAAAAATCTTTGAAGCCGTGGCGTGCATAGATATTCATGATGTGCCACAGGATGGGCTTGCCGCCGATTTCCACCATTGGCTTAGGTCGGACGATCGTTTCTTCCGCAAGCCGGGTGCCCTTGCCGCCACACAAAATCACGACTTTCATGTCTGCTCCGCTGTGCGAGGTCTATTTGGATCGCGTCAGGCTATCACCGCATATAAGTGAATTCAATGGTGTTTCAGCGCAGATAAGATAGGCTTCCCTTTGCCAAAATTGGGATCGAAATGGACCCTATGCCATGGAAGTGAAACGATGGATACTTCACGGTTTAAAAAACTGGTGATTTGCCGGGCCGTCACCGTCCCGTTCTTTTTTCAGAATCACCTCAGGTCGACCATCGAGTTCACTCATCGCTGTGGACACACGCTGATTTTGGCCGCTACGGACGGCCCGGAGTTAGACCTATTTCGGAGGATGGTACCCCCGTGCATCGTGCGACCCATCGAGATTGTTCGGGAAATTTCGCCACTCCGCGATCTATTGTCGGTGATGCGCATGGTGCGAATCCTGCGCGCTGAAAAAGTCGACGTATTACATACTTGTACGCCTAAGGCCGGTCTCGTCGGCGCACTCGCAGGATTTATTGCCCGTGTGCCGGTGCGCATGCATACCTTTACAGGCCAGGCATGGGCCTTAAGGGGATCGGTCGTTAAGCTGATCGGTAAGCTTTGCGATCGGTTGATTATTGTCCTGAATACCCAGTGCTATGCTGATAGCGACTCACAGGTCGCTTTTATGGTCGAAAACGGTGTGTGCAGTAGAGGCAAGCTAAAGGTCATTGGGGCGGGGTCGCTGGCCGGGGTCAATACGTCGCGTTTCTCTAGGACCAATTATGATGCTACCAAGTGCCACGGTCTTCGGGCTGCTCTCAAGATCCCTCTCGACGCAAAAGTCATCAATTTTACGGGTCGAATCAATCGAGATAAGGGCATTGCTGAACTTCTCGATGCGTTCGAATCGCTTTGTCTCTCGCGAAATGACTGCTTCTTAGTCATTGCCGGTCCCTACGATGAAGGGCCTGGGGCTATATCCGCCGCGGATAAGGCGCGCATAGAGGCGCATCCAAAGATTCGTTCGGTTGGGTATGTTGCGGATCCCGCAGCTTACTACGCCATGGCGGATATTTTGTGTTTGCCAAGCTACCGGGAAGGGTTCGGCAATGTCATCATCGAGGCAGCGAGCCTCGGTGTTCCGGTCGTTGCGACCAGAATTTCTGGCGTTGTGGATGCCGTAGTAGAAAATAAAACCGGCTTGTTGGTTGAGCCGAAAAACCGCGAGCAATTGAAGGCCGCTCTGGAGCGACTGTTAAACGATGACGCTTTGCGCGCAAAACTTGGGACGACTGCGATGGAGCGGGCTCGCAATCTCTTCGATCAGGAGACAATCAACAACGCTATAGTACAGGAGTATTACTTGGGAGCGAACAGAGTCAATTAAGCAAACTTCCTTGAGATAATAAAATCAAAGAGCGCCGTGAGCGGCTTGGATTTGCAAAGGTTCCTTTCTCCAACGTAATTTATCACATCGCCACCAAAGCCCATTTTAAATCGATTGACTCCTGCTGCCTCTGGATCAACTGGGGTAATGCCACCGAAGTCAAAAGCACAGATGTTCTGAGATGCACAGAAACGAAGAATCGAGTCAACCATCAAAAATGATGCGCTTTTCTTGCGACCCTCTTCACTGGCGCCCGCAAGGTAGTAGTAAAGAAGCTTGGAATGTTGAATGAGCAGAGCCACGGCAATGCAGGTTTCACCATCGTAGACTTCCGCTAACTTTAGTTTGCGGTTCCAATGGGATGCGAGTTCCTTCATGTCCTCTATCCCGACTGTTAGGTGATCAAGGGCTTTAATGGAAACCATTGCATTGTGGATTCCGCAAAACCTTTCAGGGTCGAAGTCACCAATGACAAAGCGGAGGTTATTTTGAGAAGCCTTTTTGAGGTAGTAGCGATTGTTGCGCGAATATTTTGCACTATCAATATTCGAGAGTTTATTGAAACGGATCGTGTAACCGCTGTTTATTGGCGTCCGTACCGCAGCCAGACCTTTGCAGCTGTCAAAGATAAACCTAGCGCTGCCTGTGGCCTGATCGAAGAAGTTAAATCTAATATACGTCTTTCTCAGGTCATAGGTTTTCCCTAGGGCAGAAAAGATTTCTGGCAAATCATCATAATCAGTCAAATTGATTCCGCTGGAACACCAGCCCAGGCGAAAAGGTCCGATCTTCTTAAACAATATCAGCGCCTGCGCAACAAACTTTGCACCCTTTTTAAAGACGATGCGCTCAACATGCCAATGTCTTTTCTTGTACTCGCCCCACTCAAATGTGGAGAAGACGTTAGGATTAATGCAAGTATCGAGCTGGGTATTCCAAGCATCTTGACCGCTTTGATGGATTTCTGCTGTTACCATTTTGAACCACGGAAATTAAATGTGCTATTGATCAAACTTATAGACAAGAAGGCCACTCATGATCTTGGGTTCAAACCAGGTCGATTTCGGTGGCATAAGTAATCCGGCGTCCGCCACCTCAATTAGTTCCGAGATACTAGGGGGGAATACAGCGATCGCGAACTCCATCTCGCCGCTGTTCACTCGTCTCTCGAGTTCGGATAGGCCCAGAAATCCACCAACAAAATCAACGTGGGATGAGTGGGAGTGCGCTATTTTTCTAAGGACACATTCCTGAATAATCGAGGTATCAACGCGCTTTACCGGGCACCGTGCAACCTGGTCTGAATGTTTGAAGTGCAAGGAGTACCACTCACCGCCCATGTACAAGCCAAACTCCCCTTTTCGTGACGGCCTTTTCTGACTTTCGCACTTCGAGATATCAAAGTCATCGGACAAAGCCCCGAGGAGATGCTCCTTGGAGATTTTTCCATGGGTATTGACCACCCGGTTGTAATCAAGAACCTTGAGTTCAACATCGGGAAAAAGAACGGAAAGAAACCAGTCGGAGTTTAGCTCCTGTGCCGCTGCACCGGTTTGACTGCGCCGAAGGTCAGCCAATCGCGATGCCGCCGCTGCGCGATGATGCCCGTCGGCAATATATGCGACGGGGATGGAGTCGAACAGTGTGGAAATGTCCTCGATGAGATTTGGGCAATCGATGCGCCAGATCGAGTGAACGGAACGATCATCAGCCGTGAAAGATTGCTCTGCAGGGTATTGTGACTTCCAGTTACAGATGAGTCGGCTCAGCTCCTCTATTTGTCTGTGTATTAAGAAAACGGGACTCGTGCTTGCGTTGCAGGTATCAATCTGACGAGTGCGATCAAGCACCCGAAATTCTTGAATGTCTTCGTGACGTCGAATCCGCCCGCGATCGTAATCAAAGACGCTCGCGAGTCCCACGACACCTGACAGAGCATGCCCGTCCTTCTCAATAGAATATATGTAGTAGGACGGGGCGGGGTCTGTTTTCATATGCCCCTCGATTTGGAGGCGATCCAGAGCGGCCCTTTCACCAGCAGGAGATAGATCTGAAACCTCAACGTGCAGAAACGAAAGCGGATTGCACTCAGTTTCCCTCTTTACATCGAAGCTGCTTGACGAGTCGATTTGACGCGCAGCGACCTTTCCAGCAATGGATGCTAGTGGCCGCAGTGCTTTAAATGGCCGGAACTGCACGAAATTGTACTCCTCACGGGTCGCTTTGATATGCATGCGAGCTTACAACAGGGGATGATTCCAAAGTCAAATCAATACAGCGAGCTGAAGTAACAATTTCCATGGTGGCCACGGGCCGTTGTGCTCTGCAATTGGTCGTAAAGCCCCGTTATTTCCTACCATTTCCGCCTTGAACAAACCCAGCCATTGCATTACGTTTCATATGTTTAGCATATTCCCAGATGATTGGAGATATTCGCGCATGAAGGCAATTATCCTTGCGGCGGGTTTTGGCAACCGCATGAAGCCTTTGACCGACAGCACCCATAAAACTCTCATTGAAGTTGCGGGGCGTTCCATCATCGATCGCATTGTTGATGGATTATTGGCGAACAATATCCGCAACATTCTCGTCGTCACCGGGTATTTAGCGAAGGAGCTGTCCGAGCATCTTCTTCGCACCTTCCCAACAGTAAATTTTGAGTTTGTCGAAAACAAACGTTATCGGGAGAGTAACAACATCTATTCGATGTCTCTCGCGCTAAACAACACCGTCATCGACAGCGACATTATTCTCATTGAATCGGACTTGATTTATGAGCCGCAGGTGATCAAGCGTATCGTCGATACGAAGTATGCAAATGCGGCATTGGTTTGCAAATACCGTTCAGGCCTAGATGGCACGGTGGTTGCGCTTTCGGGTGACCGCATCATCGATGTTATCCCGGGGCATCGGCAAACCGAAAAGTTTGACTTCTCGGACAAGTACAAGACGTTAAACATCTATCGGTTTAGCAAAGAGTTTTGCAACAACGAGTTCAAGAAGCTGCTGACATTCTACGCCAATATTATTGACGATAATTGCTATTACGAGCTTATCGTTGGCATCTTGATCTATATGCAGCGGGAGCAGATGTATGTTGAGATCGTCGAGGACGAGAAGTGGGCGGAGGTCGACGACCCTAACGATCTACGGCTCGCGGAGTTTACTTTTGCCAAAGACCGTCAAAAGGAAATTTTAGAAAGTAGCTTTGGCGGTTTCTGGAATTATGATGTTTTAGACTTCTGTTACATTCGGAACATGTATTTCCCTACTCCGAATATGCTTTCTGAAATTAATAACAACCTGCCCAAGCTCATTTATAATTACGGCTCGCGGCAGAGTATCTTAGAAGAAAAGCTTTCTTATGTCCTTGAGTGCAATGCTAAGGGGCTCGTCGCTCTTAACGGCGCGGCCCAAGTTTACCCAATATTGCGCGGCGCTTTTGCCGGGAAGCGGGTCCTCATCCCAAGCCCGACGTTTGGGGAGTATGCGCGCGTGTTCCCAAATGCAAAGTGTTACGAAGACACCCATGGAATTAATGGGAGCGACTTCTCAAAGAGGGTGAATGGCGCTGAAGTCGTCATTATCGTAAATCCAAACAATCCGAGCGGGACCCTCTTCCCGTCAGATGCTGTGATGAATTTGGCGAAAGCTCACAAGAATAAGCTATTCGTTATCGACGAATCGTTTATTGAGTTTTCCGACGATGAGTCGGTACTCATGCGTTTGAAAAAGGAACCGCTCCCCAACATCCTAATTATTAAGAGCCTCAGTAAATCTTATGGTTGTCCTGGCCTGCGCCTGGGAGCTGCTTACTCGAGTAATGTAGATTTAATTGCGCAGATACGAGCGGAGGTGCCGGTGTGGAACCTCAACTCTATTAGTGAGTTTTTTCTAGAAATAGTTTTAAAGAACAAGAAGGCCCTAAAAGACTCCTTTACCAGGACAAAAGCGGATCGGGCAGAGTTTCGTCGTTTGCTCTTGGAGGTCCCCGGCGTTCAAGGAGTCAGCGAGAGCAATGGAAATTTCATCCTGGTGAAGCTGGACGGCAAGAAATTTGGCGGGTCAAAGCTTCAGGACTATTTGATTCGTACTCATTCCATTTATGTAAAGGATTTGAGTTCGAGGTACGGTGACGGGCACTGCTACATTCGTCTGGCAGTCCGGTTGCCCGTTGAACACGATTTTCTTGTGAAGTGCCTTCGCCAATACGGCGCCAACTGAGGGAAGCTGAGAAAGAACAGGAATTTGATGAGCACTACCCCGACTCAACGATCTGACGCATGGCATAAGGTATGGGAACGTAAATACGCGGACGCGTCAGAGAAGCCCCTTCATGTCGTCGATGGGTTTGATAGTCTTTCTGAAGAACAGTGGTTTAGTCTTGTTGCAGCGTTTAAAAAGTTAATCGGACCAACGGCTGGACTTGACGTCTTGGAGGTGGGGTGCGGTGCGGGCGCCTTTGCGCAATATTTCTCAGAGTGCCAAAGTTTTGCTGGCATTGATTACTCTGCGGCGGCGATAACGAGCATTTCGCAGCGGTTTAATGGCGATTTCCGCGTGGCTGAGGCAGCAGCACTGCCATACCCAAACCAATCATTTGATGTCGTTATGTGCTTTAGCGTTTTCTTCTATTTCGATTCTTTCGAATACGCGGAGCGCGTTCTTGAGGAGATGTATAGGACTCGCAAGCCTGGAGGGGTCTTGTTTGTTGGTGAGGTTAATGATGCTGCAAAACAGGATTTGTATCATAGCATAAGGGCGGGGGAGCGCCGCGACGCACGAAGCCTTGTGAAGGACGCCATTACAACGCACTTGTTCTATGAAAAGTCCTTTTTTGAAACATTTGCGAAGCGAAAGAATTTGCGCATTTCCATCACCGACGAAGACTCGATGGAATTGCCGTATTATACGAGCTCTCGATACAGGTATTCCGTTAAAATGTACTGATAGTGCCAGTGGCGGGGCCATGAAACTAAGTATCAAAGAAATTGTTGAAACCGGGCAGAGACAGCGCCCTGAAGTAGAAACCTCGCTTATTGATCGTAGTTTCAGACGCATTTCGCGTTATTTTACTTGGTTTTTTCTCCGCCTCGGTTGCACCCCCAACCAGGTCACGGTTTGTTCAATGGTTTTGGCGGCAGCTGGCGGTGCCTTTCTGCTCCTTCTGGGTACGCAGGGTTTCTCTCTTGCTGGAATATGTTGGCTTGGTTTTTATGCGCTTGATTATAGTGACGGAGAAGTGGCGCGTTGCTTGAAGAAGCAGACGATGTCGGGCAATTACCTGGATTACTTTGGCCATTACATCATCTTCATCGGCATTTTCCTTGGTTTTTCAAATATTGCCCTGTTGCATTTTAGCCCCAATGTCGTACTTCCAGTCGGCCTATTGGGGATGGCTGGGATTTTTCTGAGAGGGCTCGCAGGAAGTCTCCTTTGGGAGGTCGCCTGTAACGAAAATCTGCGCATGACCAAACGACTTGCGACGGCGAATACTGAGGTAGTTTATAACTTTGAGGTGGGTGCGCAGCTGGCTCATGCTGCTGATGATGATGACCAAGGCTCATCGGCGGCTGGAACTCCAAAGAATAAGTTGAGTAAACGTCTGTTTCGAATCGTGGTGAGCCCCTCTGGGGGAGATTTGATCATCTTAGCCGCCATTGCAGTTTGCTTTCTTGAAGCCGTCATACAAACAGCGGCACTGAGTGACCGTGGTTTCGCTTGGTTTGCCTGGCTTTTCTTCTTTTACATTTCGGTCGCTAACATCATCCTCGGCGTGGGGTTAATTTATAGGAATGTGCGCTCACGCCGTGTTGAGTCAGTTTTTCAACGACTTTTTAGGGATAACGATTCCCGTTTTAGTCTTTAGGCTCATTTTTTAACGAGGGGCTACGTGTGGAAGTAGTGTGTGTTATCCCGGCGCGGGGCGGATCACGCGGCATTATTAAAAAAAACATCTGTATGATCAATGGACGTCCGTTGATTAGCTACATGATTGAACAGGCGCTCTCCAGCCGCTGCAAGCCTGCTGTTTACGTGTCCACGGACTGCGACGAGATTGAGGCCGTGGCATCGAAGTACGGCGCAAAGGTGGTGCGGCAGCCTCGCGAAATTAGCCAGGACACCTCATCGTCGGAACTTTCTTTGCTTTACGCGTTGGGGGAGATCGCTCGCATCAACCATCGTATGCCCGAGCTTTTGGTGTTTCTGCAGTGCACTTCTCCCCTAACCCTTGCTGCCGACATCGATGGTACGATAGACGCTCTCGTTGAGGATGAGGCCGATACATCCCTAGCCGTGACTCCTTTCCATTATTTTCTATGGAAGAAGAATCAGGAGGGAGATGCCGTTGGTGTCAATCACGATAAGCGCGTCCGCATGCGACGACAGGATAAGGATCCGGAGTATTTAGAAACAGGCGCTGTTTATGTGATGAAGGCCGCGTTATTTGCTGAGAGACGGCACCGTTTTTTTGGAAAGACTACCTTCCACGTTATGCCTCGCGAACGAGTGTTTGAGATCGATGATCCTGCGGACGTCTTAATCGCTGAATCAATGCTGAAAATTGCTACCACGGGGGCTTCCCATGATAATTGATCGGAATGTGCGTAAGTTTTTGGTTTTCTCGGAGGAATCGATTCTTACGGGCCTTGAGCAGATGAGTCGCAACAAGACTAAGGTTCTGTTTGCCCTCAATAAGGATGGATTTCTTGAGGGAAGCATCACGGACGGCGATTTTCGGCGATGGCTCGTGAAGCAGTCTTCGCTGAATCTTCATCAGCCTGTGTCGGAAATTATGAACATTAACCTCCCGTTCTTTAACGTTAAGGAACGGCCAGAGGTCATTTCAAAAGCATTTGTCGATCGCATTGAATATATCCCGCTCACCGATGATTACAGAAGGCTTGTCGCGGTTGCATCCAAGGTGAGCGGTGACTTTTCCATCAGCGGTCATCTTATCAATGATTCATCTCCGTGCTTTGTGATTGCCGAGATCGGTAACAATCATAATGGCAGCCTTGAGCTTGCCAAAGCACTGGTGGATTCTGCCGTCGCTGCAGGAGCAAATTGCGCCAAATTCCAGCACCGCAATTTAGATAGCCTATACCGCAAATCCGCGGACTCGGGTGCTGGTGGTGATGACTTGGCTACCGAATACACGTTGGATCTGTTGGCAAAAAACCAGCTCAGTTCTGAGCAATTATTTGAGGTTTTTGATTACTGCCATAAAAAAAACATCATTCCGCTGTGTACTCCTTGGGATCTGAAAAGTCTTGATGAGTTGGATGGATACGGTGTCGCTGCATTTAAGATTGCATCGGCGGACCTGACAAATCACGAGCTATTGCGGGCTGCCGCAAACAAAATGAAGCCCCTTATTTGCTCGACGGGAATGTCCACAGAGCAGGAAATCGTTCAGGCGGTCGAGGTTTTGCGCTCAAGCGGTGCACAGTTTAGCCTGTTGCACTGCAATTCTACCTATCCAACCCCTTATAAAGACATCAACCTCATGTATCTGAATCGTCTTAAGACCATTGGCGAGTGTCCTGTGGGTTATTCAGGGCATGAACGTGGCGTTTTTGTCCCAGTGGCGGCAGTAGCGCTCGGTGCAAAAATTATTGAGAAGCATCTGACGCATGACAAAAAGATGGAAGGAAACGACCACAAGATAAGCCTGTTGCCTGACGAATTTAAAAGCATGGTCGAGCAAATTCGATCAATCGAGAGTGCTTTAGGCGTCTCGGAAACCAGGCAAATCACCCAGGGCGAGCTCATTAATCGAGAGAATTTGGCTAAGAGTCTGGTGGCATCATGTTTCGTGAAAAAGGGCACCATCATTAAAGACTCGATGATCGACATCAAAAGCCCAGGAAACGGAGTGCAGCCCAATCGGCGTCAGGAGTTGGTCGGCAAGGCGGCCACGCGTGACTTGCAGGCGGGTGATTTCTTTTACGAATCGGATATCGACTCAGTGAATGCAGAGCCCAGGAATTACAAGTTCAAAAGGCCTTGGGGGATTCCGGTGCGGTTCCACGACTATATGTCCTTTGTGAGCAAATCGAATCCGGATTTGGTGGAGTTTCATCTAAGCTACAAGGATCTTGAGAAGGATATCGGCCAGATTAAAGGCAGCGCGGGACTTGACTTTGTGGTCCACAGCCCAGAGCTTTTTGCCAATGACCATATTCTTGACCTGTGTAGTGACGATGAAGCGTATCGAAAGCATTCGATTGAAGAGCTGCAGAGGGTGATTAATTTAACACGCGACCTCAAGAACTTATTCCCGAAGACGAAAGAGCCTTGCATTGTGACGAACGTGGGGGGGTTCACGACAACGGCACATTTGCCGGTGGCTAAGCGAGCGCCTCTCTACGATCGATTCCTCGCATCGTATGCGAAACTTGATATCCGCGGCGTTCGGATCATTCCGCAGACGATGCCATCATTCCCTTGGCATTTCGGTGGTCAGAGCTTTCACAATTTGTTCGTCGCGGCGGATGAAATTGCCACGATTTGCGCCGCAAATGGCCTCCAAATTTGTCTTGATATTTCCCATTCGAAGCTAGCGTGCAACTACTACGACTGGTCGTTGAGTGATTTTATTTCTATCGTCGGTCCATACGTGGCTCATTTGCACATTGCGGACGCGGAGGGAGTTGATGGTGAGGGTCTGCAAGTCGGAAAAGGGAAGATTAATTTTTCGCATCTAGCGGAAGACTTGCGTCAATTCTGCCCCAAGGCGTCGTTCATTCCGGAAATCTGGCAGGGGCACACTAACTACGGAGAAGGATTCTGGCGTGCACTTGATCTTCTCGAGCGGGAGTTTAGCTTTTAATGTTTTTGGCGACCACCGCTCTTGATGAGACTTGGCCCGCCGGGGGCCCGGTCTTATTTCTTGGTGAATGGTGCAAGCTTTATGCATCACGATCTAGGTGGTCGGCTCTTGATTATGTTGTCTGTCCATACCACTGGGACGATCGGGAGGCGCTTTGGCGCGACTACCATGCTATCGTTTCGTGCTATGAAAAATACTTGGCTGCCCTATCGTTGGAGCTCAATCGGCTACACGGTACGAATCATTCGCCGCGCTATTGGCGGATCCTCATAGGACCATGGCTTTCTTATTTTATCGGTATTCTATTTGATAGATTCGCTTCTTTGAAGAGGGCGGCGACTGAATTTAATATTTCCGGCACCTATGTCCTAGCGGAGCTCGGAGGTGAGGCACCTACTGATTTTTTTGAGTTCGCTAGGGACTGCGTAACTGACATCTGGAACCATTATCTATATGGCGAGATCATCAAATTAACAGCGCTTATTCCCTACACCGAAGTTTCAAGATCTGATCGCACGGACGCGCCAGGTGCAGGTTCCATTGCAGATCGCATGGTTCGCGGGGCCAAGTATCTGGTGCGCGTCGCGGAGTATTATGGGCGCGCGCGACGAGTTGCCGCAATTGAACCCGTGTTTTTCTGTGATACTTATTTTTCGGCGGAGCAAATCCGTTCGTTGAAATCTAGCCTGGGACAAAGTGGGGGGGAGTTTCCTCCTGGGATTTTGTCGATTTCTGCACAAATAAAGTCAAACATGCGAGAAAGTTTGAAGATGGCTGTCAGCTCAAATGAATTTGAGCGGGTACTTGAGTCGCTGTTGGCCAAGCAAATTCCGCGGGTTTATGTCGAAGGCTATAGCCGCGCGCGATCGTTGGCAAAAACGATTTTCCCCAAACGGGTCAAAAGGGTTTTAACCGCTAATGCCTATGCTGCCAACGAGCTTTTTAAGGTTTGGGTTGCAGAGCAGTTAGAATCGGGAGCTGCGCTGGATGTTGTTCAGCACGGTGGAAATATTGGGGCTGCTAAATGGGAGCAGTTAGAGGAGCATCAGCTGTCCATATGCGATCGATTCTACTCCTGGGGGTGGACAGATAAATCCACTAAGGTTCGTGTTGCTTCTGCACCCAAGCTGATTGGTTTGAAGGATGCAATAACTGGAAAGAAGAGTGGAGACGTCCTGCTGGTCGTTGGTTCTATCCCCCGCTATAGCTATCGCATGTTTAGCGCGCCCATTTCGTCCCAATATCTAGCCTATCTAGATGATCTTTTGGCCTTCATGGCCGCCTTAAACCCTGAGGTCATCAACAAGACGAAGGCTTTACATTATCCGGACAATTACGGGTGGGGTGTTGCTGAGCGCTTTCGCGATGCTGGTTTTGATGGCAAAGTCGAAGTGTGTAGGAACTTTCGCGAGCGTTTGGTCGACGCGAGTGCTTGCATTTCAACATTTAATACGACGACATTTCTAGAAACCCTTGTTGCCAACATTCCGACGTTGGTTTTTTGGCGGCCGGAAATGTGGGAGCTTCGGGAGGCGGCCGTTCCCTATTACACGCGGCTGCGTGAGGTGGGGATTCTGCATGACGCCCCCGAATCCGCGGCCGCGCACCTTAATAAATGGCATGGACGTTTAGAGTCTTGGTGGGCAAGTCAAGATGTTCAGGTTGCGCGCGAGGAATTCTGTCGGAGATTCGCGTACTGCGACTCCGCCTGGTTAAAAGAGTGGAGTGCAACACTGTCGGGTGACTAAAGGTCGATCTTTGCCGTAGCCAAGTGATTGAAGCTTGGTTTGTGGCTGATGGCGATAGTGGTCAGCGTGGGGATGAGGTCGCCCAGGCTCTTAAGAACCTCGCTTTCTGTTGCCGCATCTAAGTTTGCCGTAGCTTCGTCGAGAATGAGAATTTTAGGTTTGCGGACCAATGCGCGAGCAAGGGCCATCCGTTGCTTTTGACCAGTCGATAGCTGGGTCTGTTCATTAAGATACTCGTCAAGTCCTCGAGAGAACTTTTCAACGATGCCATCGGCATTGGCAAGCTTTAGCGCATGCCAAAGATCCGCGTCAGTTGCCATGAGCTTTTTTGGTGCGCCATAGAGAAGATTTTCTCGGACCGACCCCGGAATGAGGAAGGGATCTGGCCCAACATAGCCGCAACGTGCCGCCAGATATCCTCGGACCGCGTGGCTAGGAATGCCATTCACCGTGATGGCGCCTGCGCGCGGCTTGTTAATGCCAAGAATTAGTGTCAGGAGAGTGCTTTTCCCGGCTCCGGACTTGCCTCTAATGAGCAGCATTTGACCGGTCGTAACCTGAAAAGATAGGCCTGTGAATACCGTCGTCTTTTCATCATATCCGTAGGTGAGACTGTGCCCTTCAATTTGGAGCTTTGGTGAGGTCGTGGGATCGCCGCCTTGGGTTGATGCGGGGCTTGCTTGGGCGATTTCCGCTGCCATCAGCAGGTCGTAGGCAGCGATTTGCCGGTTCCAACTATAGAGTTCTCTCAGGTAGCCAATGTTGAGCTGAATGAGCGAAAGGGCTGAGTTAGCGGAGCTTAGCCCCTGGGCAAAGCGTATAAAGATATAAAAAAATGATAGAAGAATTGTCCCCGAGGTGCCGAAATAAGTAAGGCTGGTATAAGTCAAAATGCAGATGACCAGGTAGCCGATTAGCTGGGGACACGATTCCTTCGATAGCGCAAAGAGAAAGAATTTCTTTTGAAAGAATTCATAGCGCCGCAGATCCGCTGCGGTGTGGCTAACCTCTTCATCGATAAGGTTGTATATCTTTAGAAAAAAATTGTTCTGAAGCCCCATGACGATGCGTTTGCCGATATCGGCAGAGGCTTTGGTGAGGCCTTCGCTAAAAGCCTCGATCTTCTTGTCGAGCTTCCGCACTGGAATCATGAGGAGCCCCGTGAGGGCGACGCCAATGATCAATTCACGAGGGGCTATTCTGAGGCCAAGGGCTGCAAGCAGCAGACAGGTCGTCGAGGTGTTGATAAGCTGTGAAATGGCCTGAATGACGTAGCCAGAGCGGATGATGCGCTCATTAAACGTGGTCAAAACCTCGTGGGCGGTGACCCGTTCAAAGTTGTTGAGTGCAAAATTGGTGAGCCGCGCCCGTTGATCGCGAATAAATACCTGATTCGATACCGAATCAAAGTAGATCTTCGCTGTGTAGACAGTGGCTCTGACAAGACCAAACGAAAGGAGCACCGCAACTGAGCCCAGGACGGTTGTGGGGTAAAATGACGGAAGGTACAACTGGTCGGACTTCGTGAGTCCCAAAGCTTGCAGAAAGCCCTGCAGGACAAAAATAAACGACGACTCAACGGCAAACCAAAGAAATCCGAGAAACAGCGCCGTCAGAAAGATGCGCCAGACTTCTTTGCCAAGGAAAGTCCTGAATTTTATGACCAAGGCTAGATTAGCCTGAGCCTTTTTAAGCCACGTGTTAAGAATTGTAGATGCCGCCCGTGCGTATTATGATCAAATCGACTTAACGATTGGATATACATAACATAATTGGTGAAGCGCAACAGAGCTATGTTTAGGAACGCCATCAAGGCGAAAATGAGGGGTCTTGGGGCGTATGTCGCACGAGCGACGTCGGGTATAGCCGGCGCGCCGCATGGGATCCGCATCCTCATGTACCACTCGATTGGCGACGGATTTGCTGGTGATAGCTACGGCCTCTCGGTTAAAAAAAATCAATTTATTAGCCAAGTTAAGCTGATAAAGGCGAATTTTTCCACCATTCCCATCACCCGCCAAGGGCTAGACTCGGCTCCGAGGGATCGCCTGTGTGTCGGTGTTACTTTTGATGATGGGTTTGCGGATAATTTTGAACCGGCTCAGATTCTTTTTGATGCAGAAATTCCTTTCAGCATCTATGTGGTAGCATCTTTCATTGGCAAGCCACGCTACCTTTCCGGGTCTCAAATTCGCGAGCTGGCAGCAAATAAAAATTGTCTTTTCGGAGCTCACGGAGAGAGCCACGAAAAGCTCGGGCTAATGCCGTTGGATCAACAAAAGAAGGAACTAGAATCAAGCCGCAAGATGCTTGAAGACGTATCGGGTAGCCCGGTATTGACCATGTCTTATCCACATGGGTGTTTAAGCCAAACGACGATGAGGCTTGCAGCGTCGGCTGGTTATGAGCTGGCGGCATCAAGCCGTCCGGGCGTCAATAGAGCCAGTGCCCTAGACTGGTATCACCTGCGGCGGACTGAAGTGCAAAGCCACGACACTTTGAGCCAATTTGAAGAAAAGATTCGCGGTTACTATGATTATCTCGGGTACGTATACACGTTACGTTATCGAGCGGGAAAATCAGGTCAATACGTAAAGTAAGTAAGCATAATCGTCGGGACACGAAATGATGTCTTTAAGGCGAGCTCTTTAAATTCATCTTTAGGGCAACAGTGTCTTTGGTTAACTTCTGGTTTGTCTGCGGCCAAAGCTTTGCTCCAGCGCGACGATGTAATTCGGCCTACCTTTGGTATTTTCAAACGTCCGCCACAGGTATCCACCTACTAGGCCTATTCCGCAGCTATTAAGACCGCCAAAGAACATGATCAGGATTACCGTCACAGAATAACCGGGGACCGTAACAATTCCATAAATTCTCGCAATAAATACCAATAGGGAAAATAGGACGGAGATAGCAATTCCAAACATCCCGAGGAACATCAATAGTCGGATCGGCAAGTCTGAGAAGGCAAAAATACTGTCAACTAGGTAGCGCATTTTTTTCGAAAATGACCATGCACTCCGACCGATTTGTCGCTTCCGTCTTCGATATGGGACAAGAGCCTTCCGGTAACCTAGCCAAATAATAAGACCCACGAGAGAGGTGTTTGACTCGCCCAACTGCATCAAGTGCTGTCTGAATTGGTCATTGCAGCCAAAAACATCCACGCCCCCCTCGGGCATTTCACTTTGAACAAACTTCCGATACAGGCGCCAGTAAATCGAGGATGTCAGTCGGCTAAAATAAGGGTCTTCCCGAGACTCTCGGGTGCCAATAATGACATCGTATTTGTCACTGGACAGTAGCTCGTAAAACTTCTTTATCAACCCAGGAGGCTCCTGCAAGTCGGCAGCCATGACAGCAAAAAAAGGTCCCCTTGCGGCGGCCAAACCCGCTCGGATTGCAGAAAAAGACCCAAAGTTTCGGCTTAGAAGTAGGAGCTTTGAGGCAAAACAGACGGAAGGAAGCTTCGCTGCAAGCAACGCGAAAGACTCATCAGGGCTGCCGTCAACCACGAAGACTACCTCAAGCTCTCCCCGGAAATGCTCCGCAAGCTCTTCGATGGCTTTGATCAATGGGCAAATATTTTCAGCATTTTTGAAGACGGGAATAATTAAAGAGATCAATTCCCGCTCCAGCTATTGCAGGCTTCAATAACCTGATCAACTTCTTCCTTAGTCAAGAACGGGTGAATCGGCAATGAAACCTCACATTCTGCGAAGCGCATTGCAACAGACAAGGTCCCGAATACATCAAATTGCTTATATGTGTGCATCGCTTTCTGGTCAGGGATTAACACAGGATAGTGCACGGCTGATGCCACTCCGTGAATCTTTAAATGTTCCTGAAATCCGGAACGATGGCCCGCACGCACCAACACTGGAAATAGGTGGCAGACAGAATCTGACCCAGGGGGAATACTCGGAATATCCACAGATCTATTCTGTATTCCTTCGCGATAGAGCCGTGCTACTTCTTTGCGTCTTCCTGTCCACATCCCTAAGTTCGGCAAGAGCGCTTCATCGAGAATGGCAGCGTGCAGCTCATCCAGGCGACTATTCATGCCAATATGTGTATGCTCATATTTTCGAGATTGACCGTAGTCCCTGAGTGTTCTAGCTAGAGCGTCCATGTTGCCATCGTCTGTTACGAGCGCACCGCCATCGCCAAATGCGCCAAGATTTTTCGTGGGATAAAAACTTAATGCAGAGGCAACGCCAACAGAGCCGACGCTCTCCCCATGCGAACTCGCTCCAACAGCCTGAGCACAATCCTCGATTACCCTTACACCAAATCGACGTGAAAGCTCCCGGAGCTTATTTAAATGCAGAGCGTTACCATACAGGTGGACAGGCAATACGAACTCAATCTCCGGAATTATTGATAGGGCTTTAGCCACGAGCTCCAGATCGAGCAGCCCATAGTCGTCTACATCAGCAAATATAGGTCGAGCCCCGATCCGGATGAGTGCCAGTGTGGTCGCAAAAGCAGACAGAGGGGTCGTGAGCACTTTAGTCCCCTCTTTGCATCCGCTGGCGCGAAGCGCTATCTCTAGAGCATCAAGTCCGCTTGCAACTCCGACACAGTGTTGACGCTTTAATGTCCCAGCCAATGCATGTTCAAATTTACTTACGCGGTCGCCCAATACATACCAACCACTCCGCCCTACTTCTTCGGTAGCCCGCAATACAGAAGAACGGCAAAAATCCCACTGCCGTTGAAAATCATTCATTTGAATCATTAAAACCCCCTGCCAGGGTGAATCCTATTGGCCTGCTGTTGGCGCTTTGAATCCAAGAACTCTCTGTAGTCCCTAATATAGTCGGCCGGATCATAGTAATCCGAAGCAAACACCAGAAGGACTGCGTCTTTTGAGTATTTATATTGCACGCCCCAAGTCATCGGGGGCAAGTAAATCCCGAGCGTCGGCCGATCTAAAAGGAACTCTTCTCTCGCCTCGCCGTCATCGACCATTACGGAGCACGTCCCAGCAACGCAAACTAAGAATTGCTTACATAATCTATGTGCGTGCTCGCCGCGTACCTGCGTGCTTGGTACATCAAACACAATAAAATACCGTTTGGGCTCGAAGGGCACATTGTGAAGAAACTCCCCAACGGCCAGGGTGCCACGAATGTCTTTGGCAAGGGACAATTTGTGCAGCGTAACACCAGTCACTCTCGATTGTTTGAGCATACCGCTCGCATCAGATTCCTGGATCAGCCCCGATGATGGGGGTGGGACATTGATGTGCGTGGGCGAATCATGGTAACGGACAATTCTTGCTGGATTTCCAGCCACGACAGCATTTGGTGGGACTGAGCGCGTTACGACCGATCCCGCTCCTATCATTGCATTTTGGCCAATAGTTATCCCCGGTAATATCGTAGCATTAGCCCCGATAGATGCACCCTTTTGAACAACCGTACGAGAAAATTTTTCGGGATATACTTTGCTTCGCGGGAAGCGATCATTTGTAAAGGTTGCATTTGGCCCGATAAAAACATCGTCCTCTACACACACGCCATCCCAAAGTTGCACTCCGCATTTTATGGTGACGCGGTCACCAATTACGACATCGTTCTCTATGAAAGTGTGGTCACAGATATTGCAGTCGCGTCCAATAGCCGCACCCTGAAGGATGTGGGCAAAAGCCCATACTTTCGTCCCTTCGCCGACATTCTTGCTTTCACAAATCCCGTTGGGGTGGATAGAAAAAGGCATGTTTTTTCACCTGGACAATGAATATGTGCTGAATGGACAAAACGATATCATGCAATAATGGTCACAGATTTTTGAGTTCCTCGCCCATATTTCTGACATCTCCTGCGATAAATGTTGCAAAATAAAAAGCCCGCATGGTAGTCAATCCGGAAAAGCAAGATGCCTTGGACACAAACTATCGAAACTATTGCGAATTGGGCAATGCATAATAACTCCAATCCGAAGGATGGTAATCATAGTTTGGAAAAGCATGCCAGCCCTGTTTCGCTTGATTGCGCGGTGAATCACGGTGCAATCAATAAAGTATTCAAGGAGTGCTCCGCTGTAGGACTCGTGGGAATAACTGCCGCATTGGCAGTCCTTCTCGCCTCTGCATCAATTGTAGGGCTCGGTTTTCTTGCGTGGCCATTCGGCGATGACTTCGCTCATTACTCAGTCCTTCATACCCGTTTCCTCAACCCATGCCTCTCAAAAGGCGGCGCTACCTCTTGTTATTGGTACTCCTTTTTACAAGAAATGGAGTACTGGTATTTGACTTTAAGTGGTAGAGTCACGAGCAACATTTTGATATGCCTAAAAGCATTCCTCCCTCTTGGAAAAGCCAATGTCTTGATCGGTCTGTTTTCCTCAGTCCTTGTGATTAGCGCATATGTGGTCTCTTCGCTGGTCGTGCACAGTGACAACAGAGCTTCGCAGCGCCACTTCGTCATGTTTGCCTTTCTGTTTAGCATTTGGTTCGGTATGCCGCCTGAAGTTTTCGCAGAGTCTACATATTTTCTGACAGGCTCGGTCGTTTACTTGACACCCCTATTTTTAGGTCTGCTGTGGCTCAGGGCCATCTATGTGCTTGTTGTGTCTCCAATCGAGAAAGAGATGACATGGTATTATCTCCCCCTTTGGCTCGGCTGGGGGGTTGCTACTGGAGCGTGTATGGAGACATTGTCTCCCGCCCTTATTTTCGTCAGCCTTGCTCTCTTGCTGCTTTATCGGCCCAGCTTTGGTTTCCAAAACAAGGTGAAGTTTAGCTCCCTCAATCTCGGAGTAATTATCGGAACTATGTTTATGATTTCTGCGCCTGGGACCACAAGCCGTCGCGCAGTTATGGCTAACTCGACAGCAATGCCTAACTTCAACGAGCTTATGGACAACTACATCTCATTGGTTTCAAAATTCCTTGAACTTTCGGTTTGGGTCGTGGTGTTCAGCCTAGTTTCAGGAATGTGCCTTTTTATGATTTTTAGCGCCCATCAGGAGCGCGTCACAAAAGAAGTCCACGCCGAGAACAGAAGGGCCGCGGGAGAGGGCGTTGTTTGGCTGTCCGCCGCATTCGTCTCGATAATGCCGTTGGCCTTCATTGTTGGGTACACGCCAGCTCGTACGGGGTATTTTTTCTTTATTTTTGTCTGCGTCGCGATACTGAGAGTATTCGCAGCGCCGACTCATTTTTTTTCGGCGATATGGAGTCGATGGCTCCATCGAGCAGGATTGGTCGGAGTTCTCTCTCTTAGCTTGTTCTTTTTTAAGAGTGGGGTCGAGGAATGGCGCGCTGCACTCCCATATAAAAGAGAAGTACAACGCAGACACGAGTTCTTAAACTTACCGACAAACCGCAATCAAGCCGTCTACGTGAAGCCAATCACAGTTGCGAGACCCATTCGATCACATGATGCAGCAATCCCGGGGGATAGGAGCCACTGGATCAGCCTTTCCTACGCGGACGCATATGGGCTAATGTCTGTTTCTGAGTAGTTTGTTCGAATCGCGGAGACAAAACGTCGCATTTAAGTTGGGCGACCAAATACTCGCTTTCCCCAATAACGCACTTTCATTTTGGCGATTTTCGGCAACATTCTCATAAACTCATTTCGAGGGCGGGGCGCATCTGAAATCAAATCAGATTTTCTAAATACACCGTACATATGGTAGCTCTCGGAACTTGGGCCAAACTCCTCCAATTTTAGCCCAATTCTTGACATGTAATATAAGAATGTGCGTGGTGTGAAGTAGTATACGTGCGCGTTTTGAAATTGATCGCGAGAAAAATTATCCATATTCGGTACGCCGATGTACAAGAGCCCACCTTCGGTCAAATGAGCTGCAATCGAACGAATCTGTTCTTCTATATCAACAAAATGTTCAATCACGTGATTCACTATAATTAGGTCAAAGTACCCGGAAATCGACTCGATTGAGCCTTGCTGAATATTCAGACCCTTGGAGCGCCCAAATCGAGTTAGCTGCTCGCTATAATCTAGTCCAGAAATTTGATGACCCTGCTCTGCGAACGGGACCAAATTCCAACCGCCGCCGCAGCCGAATTCCAAGATTGTCCACGGCCCCTTCTTTTCATTTAGAAAACGCTCAACATGCTCATAAATTTCTCTATCGGATCTAGAGGAAAAGCGCAGCTCTGCATAAGCAAGTGGGTCTGCATCCGAATATGCCTGACGGTAAAAGTCACTTTCGTAAAATTTCTTGTAGGCAGCATCAGTTAAGCTTGGTGCGCTATAAATCAATCCACAGTCTTTGCAGATATGAGTCGGATGCCAAAATCCATATCGGTCATGCTCTAGAATTTTTAGGCGTCGTGGTGAACGACACAGGCAATTCCTCGGCTCAGTTGCAATTGAACCTTGGCGGACACCTTCATTGAACGTTGCAACATATGGTTGGATAGGTGTAAGCATCTAGGCGCTCCTCGGAAAACTGAAACTTGGAGTTGACCCCGTAATTCCGGACACCCGTCATTGGGCCAGTTGAATCTCTCGTCTATATTCTCGTGGCGTCTTCATGCCAAGACCTTTATGAGGCGCGTTCTCGTTGTAATCGTTAAACCAGCCCGGTAGCTGCGCCCTCACCGCGTCGGCATCCGAAAGATCACCCAGGTAAACGTAGTCGCGTTTAAACGTCTTTACGAAGGCCTCAGCCATGCCATTGGATTCAGGGCTGTAAGGCGCTGTCGTGCAAACATCGAAGCTTAGGAGACGCCCGAATTCTGCCGTATCATGCGCGACGTATCCCGGTCCGTTGTCAGTGAGCCACTGCACAGAGTGCGGCAGCTTTGCTATTGGGCCGAATCGTGCTTCCACCTACTCTGTCATCAAGTCCCGGACGAGGGCTCCATCAAGACCGCGGCTAGAAGTAAGCCAGCGGATCACCTCGCGATCATGACAGTCCAGGCTAAATGCGACCTGTACCTTTTCTCCATTCCAGCATTGGATTTCAAAGCCATCGGAGCACCAGCGGAGATCACTTTTAAGAGTGATGATTTTGCCATCATGCATCCTTGTGGGCTTGGATACGTATGGCTGCAGGCAAAGACTATTTTCTCGCATGATCCGGTACACACGCTTGTGATTCACCTGCGGTTTGCCGAGTAGTTTCAGCTCGCGGCCGAGCAGGCGAGTTGCGCGACGATACCCGTAAGTCGGTTTCTCATCCGTCAATTTGCGGATCATTGGTAAGAGCCATATGTCATCTTCTCGGCTGTTTCTATTTCGTTGGCGCTCCACTTTAGGTTCACTCGATTTGACACGCTCTGCCAAATTTGAGCGTGACACTCCAAGACTACGGGCGATGGTGGTCATTCGAAATCCTCCACGCCTAGCAATGGCTGCCGCGATATCAGTTTTTTTTCGCGCCCGATGCGGACGGCTTCCTTGAGGCATTCGACCTCTTCCGTCTCCTGCCCGAGCTGCCGTTCAAGTCGTTTGATCCGGTCAAGAGCCTTCTTTAGCTCACTCTCCGCCACGACTCGCTCCTCGCTGCCCACACCTTCCAAAGCTCCGTCTTCCATGCGCCGCCTCCAATAGAAAACTTGGCTCGGCGGTATACCATGTTTCCTTGCCACCGACGACACAGACATCCCTGGCCTGTAAGTCTCCTCCACGATAGCCTTTTTCTCGGCGGGAGCCCATCGTCTGCGCCTCTCGACTGACGTGATAACCTCAACACGTTGCACACTATTACTAGTCATATCCATAGTCTTATCCCTAGTCGTTAGGGCTCAACTAGGATGTCCGGTCGATAAGGGGTTCACTACAAAACTCTTAAACTCAGTTAATTGAGTTTCCATGCTGCGGAGCGGTCAAGGTCGACAATGGTCGATATCCCAGCCACTCGCTTAAGTACTAAAGTAGTGACAAATATCATCACTGGTAGCACATATGCGCATGTGCTGTCCAATTCCGAGGAGCCAGTGAATATAGATCTTTGGGCCAGCGACTGCTAAAGTGCGCTCATGACTTCTTCGGAATTTTTTGAAAAAATGCCACTTCGATCTGTGTACCTTTATCGTCCGCCTAAGGCAGGTGCTGTTACGCGGTCGTTCCTACGTGCCGCTGGGATTGAGCAGGTCTTTTATTATGCTTATGCGCGGCACGCTATTCGTGTCGGCCTTGTTAGTGTCGGCGTGGGTACCGGCGACCAAGTGTTGGTGCCCTCATTTATCTGTCGAGACGTCTTAGCCGCTATTAGCTCCCTTGGGGCAAAGCCGGTATTCTATGCCGTCACGGAAGCTCTATCGCCTTCACTCCCCCCTGATCGCTGGCCTCAGGCAAAATCTGTTCTCGCCGTGAACTACTTTGGTTTTCCTCAGGACTTGGCGCCGTTTCGGGAATACGCCCAGCGTACGGGTGCTGTTGTCGTCGAAGATAACGCGCACGGATTGTTCAGCCGCGACGAACAGGGTTCGTTTTTGGGAACACGGGGTGATCTTGGTGTCTTTAGCTTTCGCAAAACAATTCCCCTCATCAACGGCGCAGGCTTGGTGATCAACGCTCGTCAGAAGATCGTGTCAACGCCCCAGCAAATGTCGTGGGTGGGCATGTCTCGTGGAGAGAGAGCTCGGCAGGAGGCAAAATCTTGCCTTGCGCGTTTAATTCCCTGGATCAGCGATCGCCCAATTTCTTGGAGCATCAAAGCCATCGGGCTGTTACGTTCGGCCCGTTCGGCCCGTTCGGTGAGACAGCCGGATTGGGAAGCTGAAATGCCGACTCCAAGTGCGACGTCTGAAGGCATCGTTGCATGCTTAAAGAATTTTCCTTGGGAGCTAGAAGTCGAGCGCCGTCGACACTTATACATGAGACTAAGTGACGAGATGAGGCAGCCGGATGTGCGACCTGTCTTTTCGACGCTTCTTGCCGGGGTGGCACCTTATGCCTTTTGCTTCTATCTATCTCCAGCATCGCACGATGTGGTCGCAAAAAAGATCCAAGGTCTAGGACTTCGCCTTATCAATTGGCCGGATCTTCCCGTTTCGGTGCGCCAAGATTGTCCGGACTTCTACAGGAATGTTTGGGCGATCCCCTTCATGTGGTAGACGGCGATTCTGGGGGGCTTCCGGGCTCGGTTCTGGCGGCGCGGGCCTCCAATAGCTTCCTGTCGATTTTTCCGCTTGGCGTCAGAGGGATCTGGCCGCAGGCAGCAAACCGCTTGGGAAAAAACACATCCTCTAAACTGTCGCGGCACTTCTGCTTGAGGTCCAAAATCTGATTCTTGGTCAGCTCGCTCTCCGTCCAGGCTACAAGTTCAAGAACGGATAGGTTTTGATCCCGCACGGGGACCACGACTACTTCTTTGAGCACTCCGGCTTTGAGGAGGGCTCCCTCGATCTCGCCAATTTCAACGCGGCGTCCTGCTATTTTTATTTGGCTGTCGCGGCGCCCAAGGCATTCGATGTTGCCATCGGCATTGACAAAGCCAAGGTCCCCCGTGCGGTACCAGGGGGCTTGGGTCGCGTCCCATGGGAATTTGACGAACGCGCCGGCTGTTTTTTCCGGGTCATTTAGATACCCCTGGGCAACCTGAGGTCCCCCAAGAACGATTTCGCCGATATTTCCTGCGGGACAAATGGTGTTGGCGTCGTCGATGATCTGAATCATGGTGCCCGGGTGCGGTTTGCCGATCGGGAGAATTCCATTGGAGAAATCGCGCTCGAAGTCCTTCGGTGCAAGTACAAACCTCGTGACATCTACAGTGGCCTCGGTCGGACCATAGCGGTTTTCGACGGTGCTTTGGGGCGCGGAGCGCTGCCAGGCAAGAGCGATGTCCTTGCGCAGAGGCTCGCCCGTGAAGATGCTGTACTTGAGGGCCGGGAAGTCGCCGGCGTTGAGCATTTTGAGCTTGAGCATGATGGAAGCCAGGGCCGGGACGCAGTGCCAGAATTCAATCTGCTCTCTACGGATATAGTCCCAGGGGCACATCAGTTCTTCTTGCGGCAGGACACAGAGGAGCCCCCCCTTGGACCAAGTGAAGAACATGTCGCAGACCGAGGGATCGAAGCTCAGGTCAAAAGTTTGGGAAGATCGATATCCTGGTTTTAGGTCATAGTAGCGGCCTAATGCCTGCATCAGGGCCAGGACGTTGGCGCCGGTCACCGTTACGCCTTTCGGCTTACCAGTGGAACCAGAGGTAAAGAGCACATAAACTAGGGTCTCTGCGCGCGAGCTGACCGGCTCCTTGAGGGGCTCCAATTTGGCAAGGTCGCTGCAACCAGCCAGTTCTATGTTTTCGTATTTTTGGGCGCAGTCAGTCTCAGGGAACAATACGGCGGTCACGCCCGTGTCAACAAAACAGTCGCGGCGGCTCTCCCATTCGGAAGCGGTGGCAACTATAAAGCAGGTGCCGCTGTTGATGACGATTTCGCGCAGCTTTTTCGGTGGCACCTTCGTGTTCAGGGGAACGTAGGCGCCACCGGCAAATAGGGTACCTAGGACACCGGTGTAGGTGGCGAGGGATCGTTGCCCGAGGATTCCTACTCGAGGTGGCACCGCCGAGTTCACATTGCTCAGCCGGGCCGCAACTTGCAGCGAGAGAGACAGCAGCTCTTGATACGAGATGACCCGTGGCCCAATCTTTAAGGCTCCTAGATCCTTATAGCTGGACATCGCCTCAAAAATTTTTGCGCTCAATGAACTCAACGGCTATGGCTCTCCTGGTTGGTAATGACGTCATAAAAATTACGGATGGAGTGCAGACGCGTGACATCTTTGGGGGAGAATTTCACCTCAAAGCGGGTTTCGACGGCGACCAATAGATCCACATGGGCAATGGAGTCCCAATTGAGCGACTCGGAGAATTTGGTATCCAGATCAAGGTCGGGGTCGCCCAGGAAGTTGCGGACTTCTTGAGCAACGTGTTCGATTTTAAGTTCAGTCACGCCCTGCCGAGCGGACTGGCGGCGGGCTTGTTCTTGGTCGGCAAAGTATTCGGCGGCTGTCATTCGATAGAGCCAGGCGTCTTCGAATTGCTGCTTGGCTTTTACATAGTAGAAATCTTTTACTATACCTTCTTCCCGCATGCCGACATTGCGCAATGAAGAGACCGAACGCTCGTTCTTCACCATCGCCTGGCCCCAGAGACGATTGAGTTGAAGCACCTCGAAAACATAGTGCTTTAAGGCGTGGCAGACTTGATTGACATAGCCTTCCCCCCAAAAACGCGGATCGATAGCGTAGCCCCATTCCACAGAGAAGCGTCCCGTGTCCAAATTGACGAGGCACGCCGAACCGAGCAGCTGGTTGTCGCTGGTGCGCCGTACAAACCAGTATTTAGAGAGTTTGCCGCCGGGCTCCTCGGACTGGCGCTTTAGCAATCCGCTCAAGTAAATCCGGGTATCCTCTAAAGTCTTGTGCCCGGGGCTTTCAAAAAACTCATAGAGCCGCTCGTCCTTCGAGTACACGTGCATTTCCTCTAGCCCGTCCATAGATAGGTGCGAAAAGGAAATAGAAATATCGTTGCGACTATCGCCAGTACCGGGGAGGATATCCCTTAGGCGTCCTTTGATTTCATCCGCGCTGAGGGGAGTCCAGTTTTTACGATTTGTCTGCGTCAAAGTATCCACTCCGTGTCCGAAAGCCGGTTGGGTTTGGTTGTGTCTCAGATAAATTAGACCGAATTTTCCAAAATCGCATCGGATATTGCTATGAAATTAGGCGAGGACCATCTAAAATTTCCGACTTTCGACGAATGATTTTTGAACATCAGAAGACGAATCCGTAGGAATAGATGCTATGCGTGACATCGATTTGCCGAGACTGATGAAATCACTTTACGAGTCGGGCGACTACTTTGTCTCTGTCGAGCCAGAGGGTGGCGACGTCGATTACGAAGAAGCCTACCATTTTGTGACAGTTGATCCAGATGGCAAGAAGCGCAACCTCCTCGAGGAAAGAGAGCAATGGCTCGCGGGCGTCAAGGAAATACATAGCTATATCAGGAACTTGAACCCTGGAAAGATGCTTGATATCGGCTGTGGTTTGGGTTGGCTTCTATCCGCGGTGGACCCAAAGTGGGTTCGCCATGGCATCGAGATCTCCAAATTCGCTTCGAAGCACGCGTCGCAATTTGGCGAGGTTCACAACGGCATCCTGGACACCTTTCAGGGCAAGGACGGCACTTATGACTTGGTTGTCATGAACCATGTTATTGAGCATCTGACCGACCCTGTTGCGGCGCTACGGCGTATCCATGGACTTCTCAAGCCAGGTGGCGTCTTTATCCTGGGGACCCCGGATTTTGACTCGGGCGCGGCCCGTCGATATGGCAAGAATTTTCGCCTTTTGCACGACCCTACCCATATTTCGCTTTTTTCATCGGATTCTATGCACCGTTGCTTGCGCGACAATAAGTTCAAGATCAAATACGTCGAGTATCCATTTTTCGATACGCCGTGGTTTAGCCGCGAAAGCTTGATGCGGCTACTAGATGATAAGGGCATTTCTCCGCCATTTTACGGGAGTGCGATGACCTTTTTCTGCACCAACTAAGCCCTTGAGTTTTTCCGCCTTTTTTGTACAGATGGAGCATAGAGTTTTTCCGGTCTAAACACGCTCATTTTCTGGTGAAAACATGAAAAAGCTATTTGCTTTGGTTACCGCGCGGTCTACGTCCACCCGATTGCCCAATAAATGTTTCGCACTGGTTGATGATCATGCGACATTGATCGAAGCCGTGATCCGCCGCGCTAAGAAAATGAATTGCACCGTGGTGCTCTGCACGTCGGAAGACCCATCTGACGATCAACTTGAAGCAGTCGCAAAAAAGGAAGGCATCCAGTGCTTCCGCGGCGCATTAAAGAATAAAATCCATCGCTGGGCGCATTGCTTCCGCAAGTTCGATATTGATTATGCGATGCTCGTCGACGGTGACGACCCGACCTTTGAATACAATGTTGGCAAGCGGGCGCTCAATCTCCTGCAGACCGCTGACGTTGATTTTGTGAAGGCCGATAGCAAAATGACCCCGGGGTTCATCACCTATGGCATTTCTCGGCAAGGCATTGAGAAACTGCTCACGCTTGCGCCGAATAAAGAAAGCGATACGGACGTCATCACGAGATATATCGAGCACGCACAGCTGAAAACGGCGATTGTGCAGTCCACACCCGAAGAGCAAACGGGCCATGAAGTCCGCTTGACGGTGGATTATCCAGAAGACGTGGAGTTCTATCGTGCGGTGCATAAAAAGGTGGACTATTTGGCTCCTGGGCCGCGCATCGTGGAAGCCGCACTGACGAACGGGATGCAGAAGCTAAACTGGTTTAGGCAGGACGAGTTCCTGAAGAACCAGCAGGCATTTAATGAACGAGTCACGATAGGCTAACTATTAGCTTTTTTTATTGCGAAGACGCATTGGGCCTTACACCAAACATTGGAGCAAAAAAACCATGGGCAATCCCTCCTGGCGATTTGAAGGAAACGAACGCAAGTACGTCGAAGAAGTGCTTTTAAATGGATTCCGGGCCGGGGCGGACGGGACGTTTAAGCAGCGTCTCGAGATGTTCTGGGCAAAAACCCACAATTCCGGATACGGCGTGGCGTCCAACTCCGGGACATCCGCTTTGCACATTGCCCTTTTAGCGCTTGGCGTTGGACCCGGCGACGAAGTGCTTACTCCGGCATTGACCCCGCTGATGTGTGGCCTGACCCCGCACTATACCGGAGCGACGCCGGTGTACGTGGATTCAGATCCGAATACATTCCTGATGGACCCTAAGGATCTCGAAAGCAAGATTACGCCTAAGACAAAAGCCATTATCGTTGTGCATATGTACGGCGCGGTGTGTAACCTCGATGAGATCATTGCAATCAGCAAGAAGCATGACATTCCTTTCATCGAAGACTGCGCTCAGTGTGTCTGGGGCAGCGACCACAAAGGGCGCATCTCGGGTACGTCCGGCGCGATCGGTTGCTGGAGCTTTGAAAACTCAAAGCAGCTGACCTGCGGCGATGGCGGCATGAGCATGACTAAGAGTGAAGATCTTGCCGTCAAGATGCGCAAAATCGGAGGCCTTGGTTATAAGACCCTTACGGCATCCTCGGGTGGTGTGCGCACCGACCGCGACAAATTCCAGAGTCCCACGTGGGAGCGTTTCGATACCATCGGCTTCAATTACCGCATGAGCGAGCTTGGTGCTGCTGTCGCGCTGGCGCAGGCTGAGAAGATGGATAAGTACGTTGGACTTCGGCGCGCCATGGGTGACGGTTACCGCGCTGTTCTGAGTGGATCAGAGCTCTTGATCCCGCAGTTCCAGCCAAAAGGCTACACCTATACAAACTATACTTTCTCGGCGAAGTTCTGCGGCGAGCAGTATGGCATCAAGTGGCATGATTTCCGCAAGAAATACATGGAAAATGGTGGAGACGGTATTTTCGCAGCGTCACAGCTTCTCTACAATGAACCGGTCTTCCGCGACAATAAGATCGGACGTGGTCGTGCGCCGGTTGCCGAAGGTTTGCAGAAGTGCCTCATGAACTTTACGACCAATCAGGCAAATGCCGAAGAACGTATGGTCCAGCTCAATGCTCTTACCAACACCCTGCGCTTTTTCGGCGAAAAGTGAGCGATTGTGACTGTAGCTACTTTTAAGCATCGGTTTGATTTAAGTGGTAAGACAGCTCTGGTCACCGGCGGCAGCGGTCTGCTGGGGCCAGAGCACGCCATTGGTTTGGCAAAATGGAATGCCACCGTTGTACTTATTGATATCGACGAACCGGGACTTGAGAGGGCTCGGCAGAGCGTGCTCCGGCAGGTTCCCCATGCGACAATTCATACCTTTAAGTGCGATATCACCGATGAGGCGGCTTTGGTGCGTCTGCGTACGACACTTGAGTCACAGAACACGCCCGTTGATATTCTGGTCAACAATGCGGCTCTGAATCCCAAGATGAATAAGGTCGAGGGGAAGAAGACCGGGACCATCGAAGACTACGATATGGCGATGTTCGATTTGGAGCTTAAGGTCGGAATCACCGGCACTTTTCTTTGCTCAAAAGTGTTTGGGTCGGCGATGGCGGCTCGCGGTAAAGGTTGCATCGTCAATGTTGCCTCAGACCTTGCCATCATCGCTCCAGATCACCGCATCTACTCTGAAACCGGTCGTATGGAAGACGTGATGAACTTCAAGCCCGCAGGCTACTCGGTCATCAAGTCAGCGATGCTTGGTCTTAATCGATACCTAGCCACGTATTGGGCCCATCGCGGTGTGCGGGTCAATTGTCTTGTACCCGGCGCTGTATTTAACGAGCAGCCCAAACATCTGCTTGAGCAGCTCGCCAGCCGGGTTCCCATGCGCCGCTGGGCCGATAAGACCGAATATCAAGAAGCCGTGGCCTTCTTGGCCTCCGATGCGAGTTCTTATATGACCGGACAGCAGCTCATCCTCGACGGTGGCCGTAGCATCTGGTGATTAGCCGTTTAAGATGCGCTTTACGGCATCATAGAGGGTGGGCCCGCACTGCGTAGCGTTGATCCCTGCAAAGGGGAGGGCTTCGCCGCGATTGCTGATCAAGAAAGATTTGGCCAGGTCCAAGTTGTAGCGCTCTTGCAACTCCTTTACGGCATCGATCTCCTGGCTTAACAGCAGATCATCAAACCGGACGCCTTGATCGCCCAGAGCGGTTTCCACCTCAAGGTGCTGGTCCGGCGCTACCAAGGCAATCGAAAGATAGGGGCTGGTGTTTGCCAATGAAACAGCGGCGACCATGGAGTTGTCTTGAAGCGTTTCGGCTAGGCTCTTACCTGGATGTTGATCAAAAAGGCTCTTCTCAAAAAATATTGCTCGCTGCGGGTTTCGCAAGGACCTCGCCTGAACAAGGCCGCTGCGCAGATCGAGCTCAGCTCGCTGGAGTCGGTCTGGTGTGCCGATATCCTTAATATATTCCGAGCTGCGGTACGCAAAGACGCGCCCACCCTTTTTTAGAATCGTGCCGACGATGTCTTTTTCAAAGTTAGCTTTCTGCCCGGCTTTGATGACCGACCAAACGCTTGGGCTCACCACAGCGATTGAGGCGTTGACGATGTTCGCGTAACGGAGATCGGCAGGATGAGGGCGCAGGAGGATCGCCTCAACCCGCGGTGAGCCTGGCTCCAACTTCAGCAAATCAGCATCGCGCGGGTGGGAGTTGGGATGGGCCGTGAGGGTTACATCGGCGCGGTGTTGGCGATGAAAAGCGAGCAGCTTTGCCAGATCCATTTCAAATAAGAGGTCGCCGCTGATCACGAGACTAGGGGCATCGTCTTGAGGCGGCGCCAGTGAAAGCGCTCCGCCTGTTCCGAGAGGTTCAGATTCAATAGGGACTTGGACGGAGGGGCCGTATTCTTTAGCCACCGCGTCGCGTAAGGCTTGGCCGAGGTGGCCGCCAACGACGATGATATCCGTGATGCCTTGCTGCTTCAGGAGGTCAATTTGTCGGAACAATACCGGGCGTCCCTCTATCTGAACCATCGGCTTCGGGGCATCAGACAAAACGGATCTTAGTCGGGTGCCAAAGCCTCCCGCTAAAATGATGGCCCTAAATTGATCACATGACCCCTGATCACAAGATCCTATTGAGCTTTTCAAGTGCAATCCAAAATCCCTCGCCCATATTTTTGTGACCTTGCCAGATTTCCGGAATAAACCAGGCGTCCGGGCAGTGCTTCTTAAAGATCTGTCCGAGCATGGCAAAATCTACTTCGCCTTTGCCGATCTGCAATCCCTCGCCATCGACCCCGGCGCTATCGCCGATGTGGATCTCAGCCGTATAGGGCGCAACGGTTTCGAAAAATTCCTTGGGGTTGATCTTGAAATGATTGCACGCCAGATATGAGTGGGACACGTCGAGACAAATCCGGTAGCCACTCGATGAGCAGAAGGCAGCGATCTCATCAGGATACAAGAAGAGGTTCTGATATTGCTGACCGCCCATGTGCCATGGGAAAGGTGCAGCGCTTTGCGGCAGCACTTCAACCCCTGCGCTATCAAGGGCATTGAGGGAATCGAGGATACGTGGGTAAAGCTCTTTCCGCTGGGCAGCCGAAAGAGGCTCATGCTTGGTGAAGCCCCCAACCGTGGCGACGATCATCGGGCGCTTGGTCTTTGGAAAGCGTGGCTTCAGCGCTCGGGTGATGTCGATCACGCGCTGCATATTCGCCATGGAAAGTTTGAGATACTTGGGATCTGACGAACAGAGATCCAGGATGTGGTCGCCAGCAAAGAGCTCCGGTGCGTGCACGGTGAAGCCGGTGTTGCTGTACACCTCATCGAGGAATTTTGATGGATCTTCCTCCATATCGCCATAGCTAAGGTGGAACTCAATGAAGTCTGGCTTCGCAATAGCGAGAAACTTTCGCGCATCGTGGTGCCGGACAGGAATGCCCCAGGGGCGGGAAAAGGAATAGGTTCCAGGTTTGACGATCGTGGACTCAGGGAGATCCGAGGGAAAAAGCACCTCGCCTTTTTCGAGATTGCGCTTGGCTTTCTCTCCGAGCAACTTTTGCAGCATATAAGGCGGCAGCCCAGTGCCCGGACTGACAACCGTGAGCATCGACTCCGTAAAGACTTCGCCTTTGGAGATGGCGCGATGAGCGACGATGGACTTCCCGAGGTTTTCTCGGTTCATCAGTTCACCCTGGCTGATCTTGCGCGGGCCTTCTTGGTTGCCAAGGGCAGACTCCAACTCGCGGATCTGCTGCACCATCTGCTTGAACTCGTCAGGGAGCAAGCTGACGCGGTGGTCGACCCCCTCCATATTTTTGTCCAAAGTAAAATGCTTTTCGATGAGCTGGGCGCCGAGGGCCACGGCCGCGACAGGGATATGTATGCCGCGCTCGTGTCCTGAATAGCCGACAATCGATTGAAACTTCTTTAGCTTCAGCATGTAAAGCAGGTTAATGTCTTTAAATGGCGCCGGGTACGTGCTGTTGCAGTGGAGAAGCGCAAACTTACACTCTTTTGCATGGAGCAGATTGGCTGCCTGCGTGATTTCCTCGTCGGTGGCCATACCGGTAGAGCAAATGAGCGGCTTTCCCGTGGCAGCGACGCATTCAAGAAGTGGATGGTTGGTCAGATCGGCCGAGGCGATCTTGTACAAGTCGACATTGCAGGATTCAAGGAAAGCAACGCTGGGGATATCCCAGGGTGTACAAAAACTCAGGACGTTTTTCTTCTTGGCGTAGCTAAGAATTTCGCGCATTTCGCCTTTGGAAAGCTGAAATCGCGAGAGCAGATCGAGGGTGTATTGAGCGCCGAGGTCTGCTTGGGCGCGGCCACCCTTGTGCGTATCCCCGTAGAGCGAATCAAGATCGCGGATCTGGAATTTCACCGCGTCAGCGCCTGCTGCGACGGCTTCATCGACAAGGCGCTTTGCCAACGCCAGGCTACCGTTATGGTTGTTGCCGATCTCCGCAATAATAAGGCATGGCCGACCTTCACCGAAGATCACTGTGCCGGCGGTAATGGTGGTGCCAGCGGTAATTTCTTTGTCATTTGCTTGGGTCATATTCCAACCTATTGTGGGGATGTCGCAGCCAATGATGGGTTTACTTTTTTGTAATCCAGTTCCTAAGGCCTTTTTCGTCGAAATTAAACTCTCTAAGGGTGAAATTCTTGGCGGCCAGCGCTTTGATCAGGTTATGGCGACTATCGCGGCCGGCTTGAAACAGGAAGAACCCACCACCGCCAGCGCCAAGAAGTTTGCCGCCAACAGCCCCATTCTCGCGTGCAAAGTCGTAGAGTTGGTCAATTTCCGGGTCGGAGATATCTTCGCTGAAGGTCTTTTTCATGGTCCATCCTTCGTGCAAGAGGTCTCCAAGAGCATCAATTTCGCCGCGCAGGAGATGGGCTTTCATCTCATAGGCGATGTCTCGCGTTCGCTTGGCGTATTCAGTAATATGAGCCTCATCAACCATGCGCTTCTTTTGCTTATCGTGAATCTTTTGCACGGGATGGGCGCGTCCGGTAAAACACAGGATCATGCGTTCCTCGAGCTCGTTCACGGCAGATTCGGGGACGCGCAGGCTATTGATCTCATTGCGGTCGCGGCGAAACTCCATAAAATTAAATCCGCCGAATACGGCCGCGTATTGATCCTGCCAGCCGCCGGCGCATTTGAGCTCGATGCGTTCGGCCTGAAATGCCAGCTCGGCAATATCGTAGGAGTCGAGGTTGTCGCTGCGGAACTGATTAAGGCAGCCGATGACCGAAGCGAGCACCACTGAGGAACCGCCGAGACCAGAGCTGGGCGGGAAATCGCTCGACACCTCTAATTCGAGCCCAAATTCGGGCTTTAGGAGACGCAAAGGTGCTTTGAGAAGGTCCAAATTGCCATCGTATTTGAGTGCAGAGAGGCCGTCTGCCGTTACGGTTTGATCAAAGTCGAGAGATCTAATGACGATCGCTTTGTCCGAACGCCGCTTGATGGTCGCGCGGGAATAAAGACTAATGGTGGCGTTAAGTACGGCGCCGCCGTGTTCTAGAAAAAACGGCGTGAGGTCGGTCCCTCCCCCGCCAAAGCTGATGCGCGCGGGAGCTTTCGCGCGCGCCGTGATCCCGGTGCTCTCGTCGTAGCGCACGTCGTTGAGAGTCACGATGTCGCGCAGAGTCGTGCCATCAAGGATGGGGACGAGCCGGATGCTTGAGTCGAACAGTTTAAGGATGTTTTCGCGGGAGACGTTTTTTTGCGCGGATACAAACTTGCGGTTTAAATGCTTTAGCGCTGGGTCATCTAAGGTTGCGCCCTTGAGCAGGCAGGCGCGGATATCTCCATCGGTGAGTATGCCGACGGGCGTGTTATTGCCTTCAACGACCATGATAAAGCCCATTTGGTTTTGATCGATGGCCTGCATACAGGCCTTCAACGTCAGGTCGCTCTTGGCTGAGATCACTAATTTTTTGTGTTTCAAAGGGCCTCCGGCGGCCTTGATTTTTCCAGTAACAAAAACGTTAACTTGTGGTTTACTTTATACAATCCAGTTGGTGCTATGTAAGCAGCTATTTTTTTCGGCGGACGTAGGGTGAATATGAAGGAAAGCTCGATGTTGGAAGCGGTGAGCGCGGAAATTCAAGCGTCGCTGGAGACGTGCCAAAAGCTCCTGAAAAGTCAGGAATTGCTCGGCGATATCAGCGACATAGTGAAGCTATGCCTGGCAGCTTACCGGGAGGGTGGGAAGATCATCGTCGCTGGTAACGGCGGATCCGCCGCAGATGCTCAGCATTTCGCCGGTGAACTAGTCAGCCGGTTCTATTTTGATCGACCGGCGCTCGCCGCAGTGGCTCTAACGACAGATACATCCATTCTTACAGCGATTGGCAACGATTACGGCTATGAGAAAGTCTTTTCCCGCCAAGTCGAGGCCAATGGAAATCCTGGGGATATTTTTTTTGCCCTGTCAACGTCCGGCAATTCTCCGAATATCCTCGAAGCTATCGAGGTGGCTCGCAGCAAGAGATTGAAGGTAATTGGCCTTACTGGTGCATCGGGCGGAAAAATGGCTCCGCTTTGTGACATATGTTTACAGGTGCCCTCATCAGTGACGCCCCGGATTCAGGAGTGTCACATTATGGTTATTCACACGATTTGTGGGCAAATTGAGAAAAGCCTTTTTAAGGCTAATCCATGAGCCACGTAGTTCTTGGCCAAGACTTGCAGGTTCCGGCCTACCGCCGCGTGGAATCAGGAAAGTATTCCGTTTTTAAATTAAACATTCTATCGCCCTGTGGTAGCGTTCTTTAAGCTGTCTTCATTCGCAATATTAGAGCTTTGTTTTCGCTTTTAGAGGGGATTATGGCTGACCGTGCGCCTAGCGCCTCACCGGTGAGAGTGCAAAAAGATACCTTTGCCGCGGATGACGCGGGACGGGTCGACGGTGAGTTTTTGTCCGTTATTGACCTGCTTGCCATTGTATCCCACTGGCGGCGGTGGATTTTAATCGGAGTCATCGCAGGAACTTCTGTTGGCCTTGCTGCATACCTATTCAGGCCGAAGACATATGAAAGCGACGCGTTTTTCGACGTGAAAGAGCCCGATGCGTATTTTCCCGGCGATATAAATGCCGCTTTAGCCAGCACATTTAGCCGCCCTGACGTTTCGCAATTGCTGGCCGCAGGTATATTCGACAATTTGCAGAAGCTGAAGGTTGAAGGCGAGGTTGCAGAGAGTGCAATAGATGCCCTCTCTTTGATTTATGCTCAGTTCGGCTCCGAAAAAGACGTGATTGTTGAGCGCCTTTCCGAATTCGTTCAGGGTCCTGTCGCTGGCGCGATTTTGGCACCAGAAGTGCGGTCGAGGGACTTTATTTTTTGGGCTAGCATAACCGATGATTGGAAGCTTCGCGTCATACTAAGGGGGCATAAGAAATATGCAATGCCGGCCTTTTCTAGAGCATTTATTTTGGCATTCAATCAAGCCATCGAGGAGATTCTTCACACCCAAAAATTGAGCAGTGAGCGCTTCGCTTCCAGCGACAGCAAAGCATCTATTTTGGAGAAGTTTCAGAAGACGCAACAGTTACATCTTAAACATCGCATTAGTTTAGAATTGAGAATAAGTCAATTATTGAGCCAGCGAGCAAAAGTATTGCGTGAGGTTTCTCGGTCCGAAAATAGAACCCTCGGGGCCGGAATCCAGGGGGTAGTTTCGGTTTCAAGGGCAGATTGGCGCCAGTATCAGTGGGAACAGGTTAGGTATCACATAGGTGAGGCCGTAGCATCCGGCTCATTGAAGCGCAGCGATGCCGACAAAATCATAGAACGACTTGTGCGATTGGATTCAGAAGTTGATCTCGCCAAGCTAGATTACGAAGAAGCTGTTCGGGGGTGGAACGCCAAGCAAGAACTGTTCCTTTCGCAGCGCGCTGCTTTAATTGCGAGTCAGCAAAACCTGGCAATTCCGATTCCCAAGGTTGGTATTAAGCAAGCAAGTATGAGAACAGGATCCTTGAATGTCGTGAGCGGTAATTCAACGGTTAAAGATGGGCTGATACAGACCCTTGGATTTGCCTTGGTCGGAGCCGTATTGGTGTTCTTTGTGGCGATTACCGCGGAGCTGGTTACTTGGATCCGTGCGCAAGTACTCCGCAGCAAGTACATATAGGGAAGTTAAAGCGAGTGGCATTACGTTGTTTTCGGTCATAATTCCCACATTTAATAGAGCCCATTCAATTGGCCGGTGCCTGGATTCGGTTCGTCGACAGACTTTTGCCGACTTTGAAATCATCGTGGTGGATAATGGTTCGACGGACTCGACTCGTGAAATCATAGAGTCGATCCTACAGTCCGATACCCGTATTATATATATTTATCAGGAAAACTCAGGGTCTCCCGCTGGCAGCAGGAACACTGGAATCAAGGCAGCCCGACGAGACTGGGTTTCCTTTCTTGATTCAGATGATTTGTGGCTGCCAAACAAGCTGGAGCGAGTTCGTCAAGAAATCTCGGAACATGTGGATGCCGGGCTGGTTGGTGTTTCCCACTGGGAAAATAGAATTATAGATGGGATGCATGCGGGTGTCCTGAGGCATGGTTCGGCCAAATCCAAGGGCCTGTATCGCGAGCTTTTGCTCAGCGGAAATTGCTTTTCAACTTCTGCTATGACGGTCAGGCGAGATATCTTGAGTCAAGTGAACGGGTTCGATCTGAGGCGAGATTATTTCGCTGTCGAAGATTATGATCTGTGGATGAAGATCTCCCGATTAGGAGAGATCGCCTCCATAAATGAAGTGCTTGGAGAGTTTCACATTGGGGCTGATAATATGAGCTCCAGGGTTGAATCATTTCACAACAATCTCAAAACGCTTGTGTATGACCACTTACGGGTATTGGATGTTGGCGAAGTTGAACGGGAAAAGTTAATCCGGGTACACGGTGCTCGAATTGATTACTACCTTGGTAGGACCTATCAGCTAGCAGGCCAGTTTGAATTAGCACGTAAGATCCTCGCTAAGTCCATATTGATCCATCCTCTTGATTATAGGAAATGGGCAAGTTTGTTCTTTTCACTCCTTCAAATTAGGACATAACGGAAGGAAAGAGAGGAAATACGCAATATGTCTGAGTCAGCAAAAATCAATGTTTCGGCGTGCCGACGAACTGGGATTTTTCAGACTCAATATTTCCATGCATTTCCGGCGGCGTTCTTTTGTATCGTCGTTTACGCGCTGCTTCCCGTGTTTATTTCGTTAACTTCTGGTATCGGAATTTTCCCATTTGCAACGCGACACTTGTTTGAGCTGCTAGTTCTTTTCGCGGCAATTCTCTTGTGCTTTGGTAGGATCTGGGTCGCCATAGAAACACTCGCGCTTTTCTTCGTTGTGACATTCTTGGCTGTTGTCATTTCTTTGCAAGGGTCAATATACGGCATTGACGTGATGATAACGAACCGCAATTGGCTTTGGATGTTTTTGCAGATCCTCGTAGTGTATACAGTGATATCATCATCAAAATCTTTGAGAAACGGTCGGGATGCATACCGACTGCTGACGTGGTTGGTTTGGATTCACATTTTAGTGTTAACTGCAGAGACAGCGCTTGCCCTAGCTGGGCTCCAACCTGAATTGGCGCGCCTTTTTGACGGAGCAAATAACACATCGGTCTACCGGACTGACTTACCTTCCTTAGTCCGCTATGCAGTTCCTTGGGTAAGCGGCCTTAACAGTCTTGCTTTTGGTGCCCAGCATGCGAGCATTGCGGCAGTTGTTGGGGTTGTTTTTTTTGCCCCTTGGCTGCGTAATGAGCGCTTTACCCGTGGCGATACCCTGGGTCTAATGATGTCACTCATAGTGTGGGCCTTTAGCTTTACCGTGACTTCTTTTATTTGTCTGGCAGGAGTCGCCTTTTTTGCAGTTTTCATTGTGAGATCGTCTCGATTCTACCGAGTCTGGATTAAGTCCGTAATCTTTGGAGTCGCAATATTGGCACTGGCCGCGCCACGACTCTTGCTTAGTTGGAAAATCAAGAGCGACAGCGCATGGGCAGAGTATGTTAATGCGTTCAGGGATCCATTTGTGCAGGTCGCAAAGATGGATGCACAGAAACTACTACTGGGCGTAGGAAAACTCGCCTCGGGAGAGGACCCTGCTGGTCATTACTTTAGAAGTCATGATTTTGGCTGGGGTGTCGAAGTGGTCAGACATGGTGTACCAGCGGTAATCATAGTTGCTGCCGCTCTGTCGATTCTTTATTGGCACACGGCACGGTCGCTAAGTATTTCCAAGACGCCACATGTGAATTTTCGCGCGACCGCAATTTCCCTCTCCCTAGCCATTAGCCTAATTCACTATCCAACGTTATATGCTAACGGATTTCGGCAATTGTTTATTTTAGCCACGTCTCTCTGTTTGGTCGAACTTAGGAATGCACGGTTGATGCGTAACCTAGTCCCCGCCGACTAATGGGCCAATCTCTCTGAGTCGAAAGTCGCTCAGTTCGGATGCAGGTTATTCTCCGACTGTTCTGAATGAAAAAACGTGTCAAAGGCGAGGTTTTGATAGCTGGCGTCAAATGGCTTATTGCGGTGTTTAGAGCGAGCATCCCCCAGAATCACTTTTTGTCCGCATTAACCTTCCTCAGAAAAGTAGACACCGAGTTAAGCTTGGTATAACCAGTGCTTAATGGAGGTGGCGATGAATACGCCCAGAAGAAAATACAGTAAGGAATTCAGGGAAGAAGCTGTGAAAATG
>Ga0154020_10000464_pt1 | contig 49158 bp, 47 predicted proteins | sample Klosneuvirus_201_FD_109709 | JGI IMG/M metagenome (GOLD analysis project Ga0154020, IMG submission 109709) | Active sludge microbial communities from wastewater, Klosterneuburg, Austria - Klosneuvirus_20160825_MG | ecosystem: Engineered > WWTP > Aerobic digester > Activated sludge | place... | reverse complement strand
TTAACATTCGGCTTAAAGAACATTGGTTCAAGGTCATTAACAACCACTCCTTCTCGTTTAACTGGATACCCTTCTTCTGCATCTATATGAGTTAACCGAACACGGCAACCACATATAACAGGCAGTTTTGCGTCATGCTGCCTATCCAAGTATTCCCAAGCAAAAGAATCCATATCAAATTTTATTTAAAGGTTAAGCATTCGTTTTTCAAATGCAGCACGAACGCAAAGCTGCTAAGGCGTAATGCTACGACACTTTGCGTCCCAAAATTTGCGTTTCATGAAAGCCTCCATTGGGTAATTGCACCCTATACCAACCTTCTGGTATATAATTTTGGATTTCAACCAAACACGCATAAGATTTGCCTATCACTTCCACTATATCACCATTTTTAAATTCCGTGCCGTTAAATTCTATTTTTTGGGTAACCGGATTTTCATTTAAAACAGGCAGGAACATCGTTTGATGATCACCACATCTTGTACAAGTAACTGTTCCTTTATGCACATAAGGTAATCGGCATTGACATTGTTTTCGCATAATTTTAAATTTTATTTTTTTGACAAAGTATCAAACTTTGCAATTTCAATTTCAGTTTGAGATAACTTTACATCTTCATACGGAATTATGTATGACTTTGCAAAACTTGACACACCGCTTCTACTTCTACCATCTATTGCATCTACATCATTTTGCCAACAATCAGTAACAGTAAATACTCTATCGCCAGTATCAGGCGTTGTGAATTTATCACCTACTTTCCAATCTAATCTGTGTTTCATTTTTGACAGTTTTATAATTTAAAAAAAATAATTCTAACCTAATTGCAGCGTACAACATTGGTATTGCAGCAAGTGGGCAGGCGGAAGTTAATAATATGTTGTTCATTGTTCAGCTTTAGTTCTATTTTTCAGCAGACGGTCACTGAATATCCCACCTGCTGCAATGTTTCAACGTTGTATGAGATGGCTACCAAACTACACCTCAATTCCCAATCTTTCTTTTAAATAGTCAATAAACTTATCGGCCGTTACACCTGCTATATTCATGGAATGTTCGCCTCGACCTTTGTGTCTTGCCACAAGAATAATATCATTGACAAGTTGCTCTGTAAGTCCAATGCTGTCTTTTAAATTTGCAAGCCTTACTTCATCAATATTACTTTCACCCTGCGGCTCTATCTCGCCCAATAATCTGTGAGTAACATCGTAAATGTTTTCAATTCTTTTGATTTCCATTTTATTTTTATAGTTTAATAATTAATTTCAAAAATTCCTTTAATACCCACCACCTCATACAGCATTCGCATTTATGCAAGCATGGCAGACCTGCTACCCGTTGACCAGCCTCAAAAGTACATCAGCGTGACAAGGCTTGTTCAATGAGCAAAAGCAAGCAAGATTTTTACCTTTCAACTCATGCAAATCTTTAGGAGGGTAGTTCGTAATATATTTTCTATAAAGTTCAATGCACTGGTCAATAGTTTCAATGTGTGTATAACTTTCATCTGCGTATTTAGCAGAACAGGCTTTAATATATTGCCAAGTGCTTAAACCATTACCCATCCCGACCTTTACATAATCCCCGATTTTAAAGGGATTTCCCCATCTGCATGGACGTGTAACAGATACCGTATTTTCAGGCATACGCCAACCTTTTGCCCGTTTTCTTTGTACTCTGACAGGAATGGCAGCAGGTAACATTGCATTGCAGCAATAGCGGCTTGACGTTGTAACAATGGACTGCATATCACTATCATCAGTGGTTACAGCTTCGGTAATTCTATCATCTTTTTGCATACTATTTTTACTTTCTTCTAAAAATAATTTCTCTATTGCATCAGCCAAATCGGCAAATTTGAAATCATCAATAGCTGTATTATATTCTGTTATGTTATCTTCAAATTGCGAAAGAAGTAACTTTATTTTTTTGTTTAAATTGCTCATGTCTTTTAAACTTTCGCATACCTCATATACTATTGACCTTTCGGGGTTGAATAAATATCGTCCATCCCTTAATTCGTATACTGTTTTTTTATTTGATTCCTGTAATTTCATTCTGCGTTCTTGTCATGCTAAATATTATTTGTAAATCTTGGCTTTACGGAATATATTGGTTTCCTGTCGCTATAAATGCTTCGCTGGCGCTCTTTTTTAGGATATGTGTCGTTGTAGTACTTATGAATAACAGCGTCTATTACGGGGATGAAATTTCGTGGGTAGGTTATTATTGGATAGGTTTCGCCCGTTTCTGTAGTGAATCTTAACCGGTGTATTGGCTCTTTCCCGTTCTTAAATTTCCAATATTCGTGAGCTACTATTTTACCCAGAAGGCGCATTTCAAACTTTTCATCTACTGCTTTTTTTCTTATGTGTAGATAATGCTTCACTCTCTTAAAGACGGTTGCCATGTATGTAGCTTTTTTAAAATGAAAAAACCGTAGAAATTGTCTCCACGGTTTTGTTATTTGTATCCGAAATAGGTAGACAATTCATCAAATCCGGTATGTCTTTCTTTTATAACTGGATATAAAAGTATGGATTTATTTTAAAATAAAGACCCTTGAACAAATATTTTTTTTGGTTTATCAACTTTTACCTCTTTAGGCTTCTTCTTTTTACCATTTATTTTCTCAATGTATTCCTCCATGAGCCTTATTCCAGGAATATTCAACTCTGTCCTATTTAGCCGGTATCTAAAATAAGTTCTCGGCACACCCCATCTGCTTAAATCGGTAGCCCTGTCTTTAGAAACAGTGACTTTAAATTCCTTTTCTATCATACGGCTGATCTCTCTTGGCAGGTTAGTTACACCGAACTCATTGAACCCCGTTTTTATGGTAATCACACGCCCAGATAGAAGAGCCTTGCATTTGGCGGCTTTGGCGGTCATAGTTATCGTTTTATTGGGTTAGGAGAACATTCAACCTTTACGCTGTCATAGTACCCACAGAACTCCATAGTCGCTACACAATGCATTGGGCGGTCTCTTTGTGTCCAATTACCTTTTGCTGGGCGAACATCTGATAGTTTGGTTACCTTAAAAAGAGATTGGTTGTCCTTCTCCAGCATGGAGAAGCAGTATGGGGTATCTTCATGTAACTCAAAACCATTTTCATAAATTATGGTAGATGTGAGCGTCCTTCCCTGCACCTTAAACTTAATGTAATGTGGGAATGATAATAGGTGATTGTTCGGTGGAGCTAATGAGATTGGAGTGTTCATTTTTTATTATTTATAAGTTTTTTTAATTTTGATATATCATCTGCGACATAAGAGCCGGTTGCCCTAACAAAAGAATTTACTTTTATATTTTCAGATATAGTATCTTTTGCGTATATAGCCGATGAGTAATGCATATTTAGAATGTTTGCTATTTTTGTTATATGCATTTTACGTATAGATAAAATAAGGTGTATAGCACAATGCCTTGCATATACAATTTTAGCAACTCTCGTCTTACCAAATATTTGATCTTGCGATAAGGAAAAGTAATCGCATACGACATTAATTATCACATCAACAAGGTATTTATTTACACTTTCCGGATTCCCATGAAATGGGTTTTTTGGTGGCTTGTTTTTAAATCCGGGAATACAATACGGAGACAATTTCCTTATTTTCATTTTTGTCATTAGTAGTTGGTTTTTAACAATTCATTCAACTGAGTCCTTACGTTTTCGGTGAGCGGCTTTTTCATTTTGAGGATATTGTTCAGTGTGAATTTTGTCATACCCAACTTATCCGCTACCCATGTTTGCTTAATCCCGTTATCCCAGATATGCTCATCGAATAATACTCTTGGGTCTTCATTTTGGGATGCTGTGGCATCTGGCAGTATCTTCTCCATGAGACAAAAATAGTAAATTTTATATTCAGTGCTGCAACGATTGTGTAAAAGTTATGTTAACGTTGGAATCCATGTATAAAATGTAAAAATCGGTGTGTATATTTGCCTAATGATTAACGGAAAATACATCCTCGATGCCTGTTGCGGTAGTCGTATGTTTTGGTTTGATAAGAGTAATCCCGCAGTTTTATTCTGTGATATAAGGAAAGAAGATCATATTCTATGTGATGGCAGGAAATTAAATATTGACCCAGATGTTATCGCAGATTTCAGGGACTTGCCATTCGCTGACGGTCAATTTAAGATGGTTGTTTTTGATCCTCCGCACATGAATCAACTTGGAGAAAATAGCTGGATGGCTAAAAAATATGGAAGACTTTCTGCTTCTTGGAAGGATGATATAAGGGCCGGATTCTCGGAGGCAATGAGGGTTTTGGAGCCATTCGGTACGCTAATTTTCAAGTGGAATGAAACTCAAATAAAGGTGGCTGAAGTTCTTGAATTAATTGACTATGAGCCGCTTTTTGGGCATAAGTCTGGAAAGTTATCTAACACACATTGGATTGCATTTATAAAAACGAAATAACATGAGACTGGACATAGGTAGGCAAAAAGAACTTGAACCGCATAGGATGGAATACGCCAAGAGGTGTATACGTTATTTGGGCATTGAAATAACAAAAGACATCTCAATAGAAAATAAGACATTTTTTGAATTTAACTGGAAGGGGAGTACAGTTAGGGTTTATCCATATAGCGGATGGCATACCGGAAAGACTATAAAGGATGGTAGAGGGTTGGATAACTTATTAAGGCAATTAAAAATAAAATAATGATAGAAAAACCGAAGTGGCCTTCTGGGTGGCCTTCCAGCGAATGTTATTATAATGCAGATGGGTCTCGTAGGGATACTAATTTTAAGCATAAATTAATATCAATTAAAGATGTACTTGATTTACCTGAATTCTATGTTATAGAAAACGAAAGCAAGGAACAGGGGGAAATTAGACCATGTAATAAAAATGAAATATGAGCGCTGAATCAATAAGAAAACTCAAAGAGGAGGCTTTGTTGCCAAAGAAAAAGAAGATATACTTTATGCCAAAAGTGAGCAAGAAAAAGCAGAAAATAGATCGTGAAGAAAGGGCGGATAGAAATGGAGAGGATACCGATCAGCAAAAGTGGTATAAGTTAACAATATCTTCATGCGATCGTGTATGCTGGAATTGCAATGCAGATTTGAGTAGGCTAAGTCGTGATGAAATGTTTTCCTGCGTGGCCCATGTGCTGCCTAAATCAATATTCCCATCCGTGGCTACACACCCAGACAATTACATGATATTAGGGAGATACTGCAACTGTCACGGACAATATGATTCAAGTTGGGAGAATGCTTCCAAAATGCCAATATTCAAAGAAGCTATTGATAGGTTCGTGATTATGGAACCAGAGGTAGTTGAGCGATCTAAGATACCAGATGTGTTTATTAATTACATTCAAAAATAACGTAACGATGGGGTTCTTTAAAAATATTTTTTATAAAAAAACAAAGCCACTTATACCCGACAACCATATAAGGGATTTGACGATGATATTTGATACGCTTAGGTTTTGGACGCCGGAATTGATTGAATGGATAGCAAGAGAAAATGATCCAATAGTACTTTCGTGTACATCTCATTTTATTAATTGCGGAGGATGGCCCGACTATCTCCCATCTAAACCAGAAGATTATCTCCCTCGTGACAAGAGCGCTGAGAGAGACTTGCAACTTTATTTTTGTTATGAACTATTAAATATGTTATCCGATAAGTCTGATATGTTATCCCCCGGATTAAGTAAGAAGATATGGCTTACCGAGTACTATAAAACATATTATGAAAAAACAACCGGAAGTATACCGGATGTTTTTGTTCCTTGATAAGTAAATAAATCAAATATGACACCAAATGAATTTAAAATAAAATACCCGCATCTTTCCCACTTAGGAGATAATGATTTGTGGGATGCACTGGAAGACGCTTACATACATGAGCATAAAGATGACAAGCCGCAAGGGCCTACCGACTGGAAGGGTAATGTAATTAAAGAGGGGGATGAAGTCTGTTACATAAAAATACGAACGGGCAGCTTTTTCAGTAATTTAGGTTTATTAATCCCGGATGAGGCAGGAGGGTACACTGAGTATAAAATGGGAGAAGAACCAGAGGAAGATTGTTGGGAGGTTGGGGAATATATAAAGATTGGAAAAGGGCTTAGGTATACAAGTACTATTGGGGAATATACGTTCAATATGCTCCTTACTGAACCGGCATTTTGTATTCAGCCCGGCACTATATTAGCAATCAAGGGTGTATCTGATATGAAGGAATAATTAAACGCAAATAAATAATGACTACATTCCAATTAACTAAATCTAACCATTGCAGCGTAGTTGACGGCCCATTTAATATAGGAAAAATAATTAAGATAAAGGGGCAAAAGCGGCGTTGCTTACAGATACGAGACATTAATAATACGCCGCATGAGCGTATTGTTTCTCTTATTTTAGTTTATAACCCATCCCCAAGAAGCAGGCTTAATAGAAGAGGTGTTTTTAGTAAAATGAAAGGAATAATTATTTAACTGAAATGAAGAAGCGGAATAGAATAAATAACGGCTGTAAAAATACTGAATGGCATATAGAGAATAGCTATCCATTGTCAGTAGAAGTAGAGCCACACATCATGGTAGATGTATCCAATATGACAGAGGAAGAAATTAATGATTTATGTAAAATATTAGAAGACAAAGAATCGCCATACGACAATGAAGAAAAGAAATAAATCATTACAGAACCCTATACTAAACGACTTTGTGTATACGGTACTGTACAATTCATCTTACGAACAAAAACGCGGGCTTGAAGGTAAGTTTTTGAAAGCAGCAATGAATGAGAAATCAGCAAAGGCGTTTGCCTCGCATTCCAGCACTGATGAAAAGAATTTAATCCTTAGTCATTTTGGATTTGAGTATTTTACTGTAATAGCAAAGCGTGGATTGTCTCTGGAAAAGATGAAGGATATTTTACTTAAATTTGAAAGCAACAAAAAGGTAGCTGCGCTAAAAGACCTTGCAGAAGAAGGGTTGATTGTTACTTCTGATAAAGAGTTTTTGCGGTTGCTTGGGTTCACGTCACAGACAATTCATCACCCTACATTCTTTCATAATCTTGAATTTTTGCGTCAGGGATACCACATCAAAAAATGGGCTAAGAGGAATCTCAATCAAGATGATTTGGCTATCAGGGAAACGGACGAAATGGCTTCATTCCTTGCGAAGAAATTCCTGCTTGTACATGAGAAGATAGAACACTCACAGGCTTTATTTGGGCTATCAATAAGCCAATTGAAAATCCTTTTGTATCTTTATACAAAGCCGCACACCTACATACCGGAAACAGAGCTATGGGACTACTTTGATGGGTCAATGAATACAAGGGAGTTTAAGACAACCCTTCGTGTGCTGCATCGTGCTTACCTAATCCAACCATCCGTATCCGAAAGAAAAAAACAATACACTATATCTGGTGCTGGGACTAAAAAAGTAAATCTATTTTTCGACAACGTATTAAAATAAATTATATGATAGAAGCATCAGTTATAATACAGCAATCACTTGTAATATCCCTTTGTGTAATTTGCATTTGGGCTACTATGTGGGAGGGGATGGTACTCGGTTTTATCAGGGAATGGGGGGAGAGTTATTTATTTGAAAATGAACGGAAGGTAGCATTCGATTGCATTATATGCATGTGCCCATACTACGGTAGCATCATTTATTTTATAGCGTTTTTTTCATTATCAGATGGGTGGGCATCCGGGATTATAACGTATGTGATAGCTATAATGGCGGCTATGGGATGGAATGCTATTTTAGTGAAATTCTTACCGGAAAATTGGTATGGTGAATAATTTGTGTTATTTTACGTTTTTTACATAACTTTGGCTATCTTTTAACTTTTAAATATGGTAGTTATGTGTGCTTGCGGAGGCAGCAAAAAACGTAGGATAACACAGCAGGAGCAAAAGCCAGCACAGAAGATTGGCAGCACCAACCAGCAGGCATCCAATTATAATGCAGCCTTAGAGGCGCAAAAGGCCCATAATCAGGCATCTAACCCTAAAAAAATATACAGGTAATGAGTATCCCAATTAAAATCGTTGCTGCAAGTGCGATGGATGCCTATTACAAGGACTTCCCCACGGACAACGACTTTTTTAAATTGGACGATTTTATATCCCGATGCTCATACTCTTTAGCGAATATTTACCAGCAGCAATACCTAATGCTATATGCTGAACAAAGGGCGGACAGGAATGATGGGCTTGTAGCATTTGACCCATTGTGGCTGAATGTTCAAGAATTGGAGGTGAAGCGTAAGGGTGATGGATTCTTTGCGGAATACACTAAACCGGTAATGGCATTTTCCTATGGCAACAGTTCGCCGGGGGTGCAGGAAGCAATAGCTATAAGCCCAAATGAAGGTATGGTATTGGAACGAGCTATACTGGCTGAATTACAACAGTTTAAGTATGTTCCGTATGTTAACCGTGTATTTTTTATCCCCATGAAAACGGGGCTTAAAATAATCCAGAAAGGGAATTGCACGGTAAGCAAATTAAATTTATATTACGTACCGGAAGCCGGGGAAGATATGGACGTGCCGGATGTATTGGCAGAACAAGTAGTAGAGGAAACTGTTGGCAGGATGCTTGGTCGTCCAGTTATCGTGAAGAAAACAGCAGATGGGAATCCTAATATGGTAATGGAAACGGAAATGAATAAAAACGCATTGAAATAATGGTCGAGGTTGCAGAAAATATATGTCCGGCATCGTTGATTTCAGAAGTAACGGATGAGTACATGATTATACGGGGTATCCAATCTAAGAAGTACTATTCCAAGTACCTCGTTATCGCCGGGAAGGTGCATACTGAAATCTTCACTAAAACAATGTGGGTTACCAATTCAGTTTGGAAAGAACTAAAGGCTGGCGACCCGTATGATTATATAGATGTTCCACGTGGAACATCACGTATATTTTCAGTAAATACCGTGGATCAATGTGGCAATCAGGTGGCAATTTACCAGAACGATCAATTAAATATTATTCCACAACCAACGACTTCTTCTTGTAGTTGTGAGGCCTGCGGATGCGCTGATGGACTTTGCGATGATTTGGAAGCGGTAACCCTTACGACCAAGTTAATGTTCACCATAAGCGGTTTTGATTATTACGAAAAGACGTGGGCTAAATATTGCCCCAACGGAGATGTTATAGAATACAAGGAAACCCCCACCAAAAAGTATAACGATTTTATAGGTGACGGCGGCGACTTCAACGATGATTACAACAATGATTATAATATTGGCAGTGGAGGGTTTTCTAACTTTTCAATCGTAACCGTTAAATCACAGAAGCAGATTTGCAAATTGAAAACAAGACCCTGTGGATGCCCTGAAAATACGCCAGAAAACATAAGCGCATTGGCTAATTGCGGATGCAATTTTAATCCATTATGCAAGACCAAAAAAAGATGCGAACCATATCAGCAGAATATAAATTATCGTGAGTACGGGGAAGTAAAATTAGGTGAATGCGGAACTAAGATTTACTATAAAGCGAATACTCGCTATCTGTCAAAAATGGGTCTTAAAAAGCCTACGCATTTACTGGTGAGTTATCAAACCGATGGCAAGCAATGTGATTCTGAAATATTAGTTCCCAGCTACGCAAATCTTTGTATGTACAAGGGTATTGATTATTTTAGCATAATGTTTAATCGTTCTTATTCTGCATTTGACAGGAGGGAAGCGAAATATGAGTTCATCAATGAGCAAAATGAGTTAATTAAATTTTTAAACCCGCTTAAACTTAGCTATCTTGGTTCATTGCAGGATGCTAAAATAAGGTGGTAAAATTATGAATATATGCCTGTCCCATTAATAGCAATGGCAGCAATAGCGGCTGGGAGTGCCATAGCGGGAGCAGTCCAAAAATCGAAAGCCAAAAAGGAGGCTAAGCGTCTTGCTGCATCACGCCCAGAACTGTCCGTATCTCCGTACGTTACCGATCAGGTTCGTCTTGCAGAAAGTGAATTGAGCCGTGGCAGAACATCAGCATCTCAAACGGCGCTTGACGAAACATTGGATAGGGATTTTTCGTCTTCGATAGATTCTATTTTGCGTGGTGGCGGAAGTTTAGGGAATATCGCAGATGTGTATGGTGCTGATGTCGAGGGAAGGTCGCGCATGGCAATGATGGAAGATAATCTTAGGCTTTCGCAGATACAAAATTTAATGTCCGCGCAGGGGACTGGGGAAAATTTCAGGCAACAGCAGTTCCAGTTTAATCAATTTGCGCCGTGGGCGGACATGTCCCAAGCCGCCTCCGCAGCAAGAGCCGCAGGGGATAAGCAAATATGGGGCGGGATTAGTTCATTTGGGCAATCGGTCGGCGGTATGTTTAATAAGGGGGCATGGAGCACACCCGATACAAATGGGATAAGGATAAATGACTTTAGCAATATGTCACGTAATTATAATTTTGGAAGGTAAATGGCAATTGACTTACTATCATATAGGGGCGATGCTGGATTGGGGCTAAGTACTAATACCAACATCCCAGTGCCAACTGAAGGACTTCCAACGCAGGGGGTAAACCAGTTCATCCGTGACGCTATGGCTATGGATGAACAGCGAAATATGCTGCAATGGAAGCAAAAAATAAACGACCGGGATAATATGATGAAGCTGATAGCTGAAGATCAATTCCCTGCCGGAGATGTACTTCCGGAATACATGCCAGATATTGAAGCGGCCAGAGAAGCCCAGATAAAAGCATTTGACAAGTGGAGGGGTAACCCTAACGACCTGAAAGGATTTGCGGAATATAAAAGAGCATCCCAGAAAGCAAAGGATACGGCTAAGATGGCGCAGGTAAATACTGTCGCTATTCGTGATATAGATAAGGCTGCTGCGTCTGAAGAAATCCCTGATTACAAGAAAGAGATTATTGAATTTAGAGACAGGCAAGTTAAAAAAGGGGTAGATGGCGATGTGCAGCCTTTTGGGAAGCCATTAAGGTTAAATGTCCCGGCGATGAGTGCTGCTATTTTGAATGGGTCTATCTCTGACGGTACACTTAAAACTCCACAAGAATTAGACACCACTCAAAAAACAACTATAACAAATACGGGCGGGAAAATAAGGGAAACGCAGACGACAACTACTGCACCAGCTAAGGGAAGCAAAACGCAGAAAGTAATTCCAAGCGTAGGAATGCAGTCAGTCGGTGCGCCGGGCATTTCTAAATCATCGGATAGGTTTTATGATTATGATGCTATGTATGGGAATGCAGTGCAATTGTATGCTCTTGAACCAAAGTTTAGGGAATATCAAAATCTTCTTGTGAGTTCCATACCAAAGATGAATCCTAAAATAGTTGAAGACCATGTGGCTGTTATGAGTAAAAGAGCGACTGATTACAATACACAAAGGGGGCTATCACCCGGTCAGCCGGGATATTCAGCACCCCTTGAAATAGGGAAAGATATAGTTTTAAACCCGCAAACTGGAGCATACGAGGTGGCTATCCCAACTCCTGAATTTGCTGCAAAGGTAACTTTGGCTTCCGTAGACGGGGATTACTTCCAACCGGGGCAAGAAGTGTTTGATAAGGAGATTGCAGAATTTGGATTGAAGTCGGCAGAAAGTAAAGCAAAAATAGGTGCGTTACGTGCATTGGAAAGTCAGAGAAGGGCCTCTGCTATGCTTACCGGTAAGCGCGCAAAGGCGTTAGACGATCAAATAAATCCAGTTAAATTGTGGGATAATTTATTTCAAGGTAACATAAAGAACGAGAAAGCCTCTGGGGATAATTATGTTCCCCGTATTAATGCAAATAAAATGACTACTGCTCTGCGTGATGCATTAGGCATTGACCCAATAAATTCAGCAGGAGATTATAATGTAGTTCCTTCAAGCATTACCTTTACAAATAGTAAAGGGCAGAAGATTCAGAAACCGGAAAAAGAAGTATGGGAAGCATATAAGGTTTGGCGGCAGAATGATCCTAAGGCAGATGAAATAAGGAAGGGTAAAAATGGGGAAGAGCCGGATGTATTTGATTTCCTGTATGGACTTCCAGGAGTACAGTTTAAGTATGAGGTTGTAGGTAAAGAAAAACCAAAGAAAAATAAGAATGGTCTTGTGATAGATCAGGGTGGCGGCATAGGTCGCAGTGATGCAATACAAACATGGATAAATCAACAGATGAAGATTGGGCGTAAGGGGAAAACTTTGAGTATTGATGAGGAAGATATTACTGAAGAAGAGGAATAAAAATTATTAAATGATCCCAAAAACAGCAACAAGCGAAGACCCATTTGATGCGTGGGTAAGAAGTAAAAAGGCTACAGCCACTCAAATTGATGTGGTGGAGGATGATCCATTCCGCCAATATACTGCAAAAAAAAAAGAACAATCAAATCCATTTGGGCAAAAATTACCAGTACCCGACTTTCAATTCACTTCAGAATCCGTATCCGAATCTACAGAGCCGGTGACGGAACCGACCGTGGAATCCCCCACTGGCTTTCTTGAAAAAGATATTGAGCAAACTCAATTGTTCTCTTCCGGTGATGTACCGGCATTTGATCCACGGTCTTTAGCAGAACCTGTTACCCCTTCGTTACCTTCTGCGAAAAAGGCAGTTAATAAAGAAGTTGTCCTTAGCGATGTGAACGAATTGGGGAAATATATAAATGGGAGATTTTCTTCTATTGATAGCGAAATAAAGGCCTTGGAAGAGGTAAAGGCTAACGAACTTTATAACATAAAAATTACTGGTGTTTATCATTTCACCCCGGATAATGCGTATGATGCTGCTGGCAGACAAATAAAAGAAAAGAAGGATTATCTTAACAAACTTCGCAATAGTGCCGCCGCACAAGCGGCATCATTAATATTACCTAAGTATCTCGAAAATCCTACTACATTTAATCCAAAAGAATTAGGTAGGGAATTAGTGAGGGCATCCTCCCCCGATCTTGAATCTAAGTTTCAATTAGTAGAAAACGAAGGCAAGCCTATACCCGGAATACAATCTGCTGATTTAGAAAAGACTGGTATTGATTTGATGAAATCGTATGTAGGCGATTATAAATTTCCTCCCAAAGAACAGATTGATGCTGCTAATGCATCGTTGGCAGAAATGGATAGCCGGTTGGCTGCCAATCCCACAGATATTTCTTTAAAAAATAGAGCCGATGCACTTCGTAAGGAATTAGAAGAAGTAAACAATATACAGAAGATGAAGCAACAAATTTCTGTATATGAAAAAGACTTCGAGGAGAAGAATTATGAATTAACGTGGAGTACCGTTAAGGACAAATTGGGAGCTTATTTTCATGCCAGAGACGATTCGGGTGTTTTTGGATATAATACAGAAAAGCTAATGCAGGCAGTGAATGATCCTGCTGTTGGCCTTACTGCGGGGGAGAGGGCAGTTGCGCTCAATTACGGTATCCCTTTGGAAAGTAAATTACTCGGAACAGATATACCCGGTAGTGGGCTTGTTCGGTCTTTTAAAAATGCAGTAGAACAATCAGTAACTGGTACATGGAAAACTATTGCATCGGAATCTAACAAAAGATTAGGGGTAAATCTTGGAAGAACCGAGGCAGATCAGGCAAGTGAATTACTTAATGAAGAAACAGGTGGTAGCCGATTTAGGAGTGTCGGCGATAATCCAAGAGCAACATCTGAGTTGTCCGCATTGAGGGCTAAAGAAACCTCCGGGCAGCAATTGAACGATAACGAAAAATCCAGAAAAGTAGAATTGCAGAAATATGTGGACGTAAGGACTAATTGGGATAAAGTTAAAGACCTAACAGGGAACATGACTGGGCAGGTAGCGGCTATTGCTGTGGTTGCTAAGGGTGTTGGTGGGATTGGCAATGTAGCGTCAAAGGTAGGTACATCTCTTGGGGCTACCGCTTCAGGGTTGACGAGCAGCACTATCGGAAGCGTATTGAGTAATGAGTTTGGCGGGTTATTTATAAGTAGTTATTTATTTGCCAAAGACAGATACGATAAACAAGCTATAGATTTAATGCCCGGAGAAGATCAGGCGGCTGCGAGAGATTCATACTCGTCATTAATGTCTGGTTTTGAAGCGGCAACGGAGATGATCTTCCGTGACACAAAAGTTCTGGATGGGTTTATGGGTAAGTTGTCTCCCAGTCTGGCAAAGGTGACCAAGAACTACATTAATGGGAGCATTACCAGCCAAGCAGCAAGAGATGAAATAAACTCATTCATATCGAAATATGTTAAGAGTGCCGGTAAAGAATTTTTCACATCCATAGGGCAGAACGCTACAGAAGAAAGCGCTATAGACATATTACAAGGGGTAACTAATGCTGGGTTTGGGATAGAAGATTGGGACTTATACAAAACAGGGACTAAAGCTGTGGACACTTTCGTTTCTACCGCAATAAGCAGTGGAATCATAGGCTCAATGGCTGGTCATGGCGCATACAGAAAAGCGAACAACCAAAGCCGATTTATGAAGGCTACGGTAGCAGATATGGCAGTTAACCCGGCTAAGTATCTCCGCTCTGTGGAAGAATTACAATCGGCAGGAGAAATATCACAGCAGCAGGCCAACGATAAAATAAAAATAATAAAATCATCTTCAAAATTTCTCGGAGAATTACCTGCAACAAGAGAAGTGCCAGTTGTTGATAATGACGGCAACGAAGTTGTGGTATCTAAGAAATTCGACTATCCGGAAGCTATATCTTACGTGCTACATCGGTTGAATGAAGGGATATTAACGGAAAAGTTGGGTGCCACAACCGATCCGATAGAGCAGTCTGTTCTTAAAAAACAAATTTCTCAAAGTGAAAAAATAAGAAAAGGAATTTATGAAGGTAAAATAGGAGTTACTCCAAATATTGACCCTGTGTCTAACAATCCGGAGGAGGCGCAAGAGCTTGGTATATTAAGTGCAGAAGATACAGACGCCTCTGATTTAATAGGCACTCCATTTAAAAAAGAAACCACCGAAGCGGGAGTAGCCGAAGTTTCGGTTAATGAAAAAGAACAGGCAGCCATAGAAGGATTACAAAACAAAGATTTCACAAATTCACCAGTGAAGCCATATACCGATGTTATACAAAATCCAGATGCATCCATTGCGGATAAAAAGGAAGCATTAAAAGGATTGTCAGATCAGCTAACAGCAAAAGGAACTGAAATTACAGTAGGTGAAGCGTTGGGTAAAGATGCTGATCTTATTTATGGCTTAGGGTATGAGCCAGTTGTGGAAAGCGAAGCTATACAATCAGTGACAGCGCCCGTTCAGGAGGATATTATATCTGTTGGTGAATTGATAGACAAGCCAGTTACTCGAAATGGAGAACGGGGAACTATATTTCAGGATGGGCAAACTCTGATATTTAAGCCAGAAGGTAAGAACGTTGAATTTGAATTGGGTAATGTAGATCAATTAAAGAACGAATCCATTAAAGATTTTGGGATAGAACAAGAATCTTCTGTTGTTTCCGTGGACGATACCGGCGCTTTAAATGTTAGGGGGGCGACTTTTCAAAATAAATATTCCGATCCCTTTCAGGCTATAAACAGAAATAAAGATGGAGAAATACTTTCTGTAACTCTGGATACGGGAGATGGAAAGAAAAGAACTTTCCGTGGTCAGGTAGCTGAAGATTTAGCATACGAAATTACTTTACAACAAATCTCTAAAAATAATGAACAAACAGCAGTTGAAAACTTCATCAACGAAGATGAACAGTCAAGAGAAGAGATTATCAATGAGCAGCCTACAGAAATTGCCCAAGAAGAGCCAGTTGCGAATACTGAACCGGTTCAGAGAAAAAAGATTGAAAGAAAACCCAGAAAAAAATCAGTAAAAGAGGATACAGCCGCGCATCCAGAGCAATCAACCGAAAAGGCTGCACCAGCAGAAGAAGTTATTGAATTAACCGACAAAGAAAAACTTGCATCTGAAAAATCATTACCTGCGTATAGGGCAAAATATCCAAAAGCAACGCAAGAGGAATATCAAGCCAATAGGGTATCTGGTAATTTGAAAAAAGAAAGGATTAAAAAAGCAGAAAACAAACCTACTATAAGTAAAGAACAACAACCTATTGTAGATAGTAATAGTGAAGGGAATAGGCCACCTATTGTAGAGGGGAATAATATCAAGTATGCCAAAAGAGAGGATGGTTCTTTAAAAAATAAAAACGAGTACACTCCCGAAGAATGGAAACATTATACTGATTCTGTTATTAAGCAAAAATTACATGGAAACAAACCTACTATAAGTAAAGAGCCTGCGATAGCAAAAGGAGAACCAACCACAACGCAATCGGATGAAGAAAGCGTACCCAAATTAACAAAAGAAGCGGCAGACCTGCTATCTAAAATAGATGAAGGTGGTAGCATACCCGCTTTTGTTACTAAAAATCTTGAAAAGATAGCATCTGATAATGGCATTGAAGTAACAGGCAAAACAAGTGCGCAGGATATAGTTAATGCGCTAAGGCAAAAAGAAAATATAACAGCAAAGAAGTCTAAATCAGAACCAAAAACGAAGGAAGATCCAAAGAAAAAGTCACCAAGAAAAAATAAATTAACATCCATAGAAGATGTAGAGAATGAGTTACGTGATTTGTTTGCTATGGATAGAATGGTTTCTTTTGATTTCGATAAAGTTAATATTAAATCAGAAAATGGAGTTTTAGATACGGAAGAGTATGCTAAAAAAATATCTTCTATTTTCGATGGGGGAACCCCCAAAAACACCACTACTAATTCATTTTATTTTACTATAGAAAATGATGATAAACAATATAGAATTAGGGTGTCGGATCATCCCTCTAAATTTGAAGAAAAAAATCAATTATATGATAAGAAATTTGACCTAACCGGAAATTTTATAAATGATTATGTTCGTATTTCAAAAGAAATATTCGGGAAAGAGATTACTCTATTTAATTTAGGGGATTCCGTAACCCATTTTCAATTAGGGAACGGGGTAGTCACTGAAGTATCACCACGATATGTAGGTATTAAGTTTGATAGCGGAAAGGAAGGTAGATATAATCTTGATTTTTCAAAAATAACAAACAATTCATTTTCTAATACAGACTTAGAGAGCGCCGCCATATCGGTATCTGAACAATCTTTAGATAAAATATCTTCAATATCTGTTTATGGCAACACAAACACAATTGACCAATACCTCGAAAAGGCAAAAGCGGTACTTTCTCAATTGTACCCAGATGCAACAATAACAACTTACTATACCGCAGAAGAATATTACGACAAAGAAGGACGTCCAGTTGGTAGTGCCGGAGTATTCCATCCGCAGGAGCAAAGGCTTGCATTGAACCTTGAACTTATTGCAGAGCATGGTGCAGAAAATACAATATTTCATGAGGTAATACATCCAATAGTTAATGAAGCAATTCTTTCAAAAGAAGGTGCACTGGATGATGTTTTTGAGCAACTAAAAGCATTGAAGGATATTCCGGGAATGGATGCAGTCCATGAGCATATACAGGCTTATGCTGGTCGTGGAATTAATATCCAGAAAGTAGAAGGGATTACAGAATTTCTTACGCAGGTTGCCGATGGTAAAATAGACTTATCTGGTGTCCCCGAAAAGACATCAAGCAAGGTAATTGATCTAATAAATAAAATATTTGAAGCATTAGGAATTTCATTGAGAGTAAGTACAGCTACTGATCTAAAAAGATTGTCTGATGCAATTAAAACTTCTTTTGATAACGCAGATGCAAGCCCCGTAAGTGAATTAATTGGAAGAAGAAAATCTTCTACAGGTACGGAATCTGTTGATGCAATTTTACCAGAAGAACAAGAGCAAAGAGTAAGAGACATCATATCCCGTTCAGAAGGAATACCACAAGACAAACTCAAAGAAGCTATAAAAAAATATACTGTGTGGAGTGATGAAAAGATTGATTCGTTCTTTGGGAAGACAACAGGCATAACTCATGCTCAAACGCAGGAAACAGCCAGTGAATTTTCATTTGAAGGTTACGAGCCAGCACCGGAAACTTTTGACGAATGGGATAAGGAGGCTATGTCTCTTATAGAATCTGGATATGATATTGAAGGATTGATAAAAAGACTTGAAGAGGGTAAGTTGCCCACGAATATAGAACAGAGAATAATGGGATTTTATTTAGCCACACAAGAGGCGGCAGTAGAGAAAGACCCATCAAAAGAGAATCTTGAAACTTTAATGAGGGCTGTTCATGCAAGTGATGTTGGTGGCGGTCGCCTTGTAGGGCAGAGTTTAGCAGCAAGAAAAGGATTTAGGGTAAGAGATAATTCTTTAGCTGGATTTTTTATTGGTGATGAAGAAGCTAATGAAGCACCACTGACCGATAATCAAAGAAAAGAAGTTGTAGACGAATATAATAAAATACAGGACGCCCAAAGGCTATATGAAGAAAAAATAATTTCTTTAGAGAAAGAAAATGCAAGACTACGTGCAGAAAAAGAATTGTCAAAGGAAAGGAAATCTTCTACTAAATCAAAGAAAACCCACTCTGAATACGTAAGTGAAAGAAAAGAAATATTAACCAGCATTAAAGATAAACTAAAAGCTGCCCGTACTGGGGAAAGTGGGCTTACTGCTGTGCCAGTTCCGTATGCAAAGGAGTTGTTTGTTATTGCTCCTGATGTGATGAAACTTACACGGTCTTTATTGAGCGAAGGTGTCTCAAAGTTGGACGATATAATAAGGGAGATACATTCTTCAATAAAAGACAGCATTGATGGTCTTACTGAAAAAGATATTCATGATATTATTGCTGGGGATTACAATACTCCACGTCCTACAAGAAGGGAAATAAATAAATCCATTGTTGATTTAAGAACTGAAGCTAAATTAATAAACAGGCTTAGCGAATTAAACGAAGGCTCTGTTCCTAAAACAGAGAAAGCAGAAAGAGAAAGGAATCGTGAAATTGAATCTTTAAAAAAGCAGATCAAAAATCACGACATCACTAAGCTATCAGAAGTTAAAAAGAGAATAAATAAACAAATTTCTGATCTTGAAAATGATTTGAAAACTGGCAATTATCAGGAACCAGAAACTACCGATACCCGATTACCAGTAAAATTAGACAAAGAGGCTATAGAGCTAAAAGATAAGTTAATAAAACTTCGTCAGCAAAGAGCCGAGCGGTTGGCTAAATTAAAATATGAAAATAGAACACTTAGAAAAAGGGCCGTGGATCGTACGTTAGAAATAATGAACGTGCCAAGAACCATCATGGCTTCAATGGACTACTCCGCCCCGTTAAGACAAGCAGTTATACCAACAGTATCTCATCCTATAATGGCCGCTAAGGCTGCGGCAGAAATGTTTCGTCAGTCCATATCTCAAAAGAGATTTGATAGGTGGTTCTTTGATTTGCAACAAACTCCACGGTATGAATTAATGAAGCGGGTGAAGTTGTATGTTGCTGATCCGCATGATCCTCGTTTAAGCACAAAAGAGGAAGCGTTTATGAATAATCTTGCAGAGAAGATACCATTCCTCGGCAGGTTAATTAAGGGTAGCGAAAGGGCGTACGTAGGCTTCCTTAACAAAATGAGGGTGGATTTATTTAATAGGCTGGCTGATGGATTCGAGAATGAAGGGCTTACATACGAAAATAACCCAGAGCTATATGATGCAACCGCAAGGATGGTCAATAATTTTACTGGTAGAGGTGGATTAGGCCCAATAGAAAGTACTGCCCCCGTATTGAATAGTATATTTTTCTCCCCCCGTTTAATAGCATCCAGATTTAATATACTTGGTCTTTCTGATTTCTTCACATTCGGGAAAGGATTTTACGTTAATCTTCCACCAAAACTAAGGTTGGCCGCGTTGGGAGATTTATTGAAATTCGTTGGTGTAGGCACAACATTATTGGGTATGCTTTCTTTATGGGCTATGGGTGGAGACGATGATGATAAAGACAAAATACAGGTAGAGGTGGACGCAAGGAGTTCCGACTTCGGTAAAATACGCAGTGGGAATACCAGATGGGATATTTGGGGTGGGTTTCAACCATATGTTAGGTTAATTGCACAACTTTTTACCGGTGAAAGGAAGGCTACATCAAGTGGACAAATAAGCAGTGTTAATAAGTTTGGGCAAGATAAGGGAACGTTACTTGCGAGATTTGTACGTGGTAAATTAGCACCAGTACCAGCAACTGCATTGAATCTTCTTACCGGAAGAAATATAGTAGGGGAGAAGGTAACCGTAAAGAGTGAAGCAATGGCTCACCTTCAGCCGCTAATAGTTAGCGATATGAAGGACGCAATCAAAGATCGTGGAGTAGGTGCGCTATTTACTCATGGGCTTCCATCTGTGTTCGGTGTAGGGGTACAAACGTATCTCCCAAGAGGGTATGATAATGTGGATACAAAAGCGCCTGTTTATAAAGAATTATATGAGAAAGGGCTTAATTTAACTACACCAGAGCAAAGCGAAGAAATGGATGATAAGATATATGATAAATTCACAAAAAGGCAACGTGTTCTATTCAAGGAAAAATGGGATAACGTTATCAAATACGGTGCATACATAAATGAAGAAGGGAATCCCACTATAGATATTGATCGTGGCGTATCCATAAAGCCATTCAATGAATTATCCAATACAGAATTAACAACTCTTATGAAATCAATTTCAAATAGCGCAACCAGAACCACCAAAAAAGAATTAGATATTAAACCACTTAAAAAATAAACGTTATGCCGTTTTCTTCAAAATCACAATCTAAAAAATGTTTTGCTACTAACGGTTTTGGTGGCAAGGTAGATTGCAAGGAGTTTGCTAAAGAAACAAACTATAAAAAACTACCAGAGAAAGCTAAATCAAAAACAACAAAAAAGAAAGGTAAGTAATGATTTCACCATATCACGAAATAACTACAATAGATCACGATGATCTGGAGGATTTTTTGCGTAAAGTGCATTTGATAAAAATATTTGAGCCGTTGCTTGAAGAATTTCAGGATAAGAGTTTATTCAAATCAATTGTAAAGTTTATCGCATGGGGATATTCTATTAATAGCGATATGCTTAACACCTCTGGGAATACGTGGGGTAAAGTTTCTGAATTAATATACGATAAATGTGATCTCCCGCAGAATAGCGATATTCATGATGCGGTTTGTAAATTAAAAAGCGCAGCAGTAAGGGATAGTGTAGAAAGGTGGCTCCAGTTTCAAAATGAGGAAAACTGGAATCAATTTATACATTATAGAGACTTGCGAAGGGAGTTTTTGGAATTAAGTTTAAGCCCATTACGGAAGGCTACTGGGGAGATTGACATTGAAGCTAAAATGAAAGCATCTACTTATTCAAAAGACTTATTGAAAATGATGGAAGACGCAAGGGATACATTTATACAGAACAATTCTAAGTTGAAGGCGAGTGTTGAAGCGGTGAATAGAGTTAATAAAGAAAGCGCAGGGAGAAACGCAGGAAGTTATGCATTATAGCCCAGATAAATACAGGCGTATTGGTGAGCATTCAGTTTTACTACCGCCAATGCCAACCGATAGGCGTGATATTCTTTTTCATGAATGCCGTAAGGAAGATCAGTTCTGGGATAGGAGTAAACTGGTTGGTAATTTTCGTCAGATATGGTATGATTTCATTCCTCAAATAAGCAGGAGCGAATTATTTACACGTATGTATCAGCCTGCAACATTATACGATCAGGATGGATTGCTTATTTCACTTAACGAAGAAGATTCAAAATACATAGACGCAACGTATTTGCAGGAAAGGGATAGGAGAGTAAATGGTATTTGGTTTTTTAATGACGGAGAACCCACACACGTGACCGGTGACCACTATTACTTCTTAATGTATGCCAGAATGCAACGCCATGATGGTTCTGGTCTGTTTGCTGATTATAGAGAGTTTCAAGCAGATTACTTCAGGCTTATACATCATTGTAATATATCGCCTAATATTCTTGGTTTGTTTGCATCTAAGCCTAAGAAAACAGGTATAACGAATGCTCATTGGAGTGGATACTATTTGAATAAGTCAACGCTGTATCGCAATAAGAACTTGGGGTACATGAACATTAATCAGGGTCAGGCAGCAAAGACATTTGAAGATTATTTCATGTACGCATATAATGGGTTGATCTCCCCAATTAAACCAGAAATAAAAAGAGGGCCGTTGGCTACGGGACATATTGTTTTTGGCAAATGGTATGGTGGGTCAAAGAAAAAAAGGAAACCAAATTCAGAAGATGAAGATGATATAAATACAAGCGTTACCTGTGTCCCAACCAAAGCAAAGGCTTTTGACGTTGCGGTGATGTCTGATATAACATTTGATGAACCTACAAAGTACCCAGAAAGTTTTGCTGAGATATGGAGGACTAATAAAGAGGCAGTTAAAATACAAAGTAAGATTAATGGTAAGGCGTGGCTTTTTAACTACACCGAAGGAACGGATACCTCATCTTTTCGAGAAGCAAGAGAAGTGTTTCTGGATTCAAAATTGAAAACGATAAGCAAGGATTCAAAGGGGCAAACAAAGTCTGGTCTTATTTGTTATCACATACCTGCTTATGCTGCGTGGGAAGGGGCTATAGATAAATACGGGAAGTGTAATGAAAAACAAGCTATAGCCGAAAATAATGTAGAAAGAGCTAAGGTTGCTGGCAATAAACGCGCATTGCAATCAACAATACGACAATATGCTAATGATGAAAGAGAGGCGTGGGGCAGTGCGGGTGCGGGTAGCGTTTTCGATAATATTAGATTGGGGGATTTGCTTAGTGACTTGGAGATTGACAATCGTGAAGATGTTGTAAATAAATATGTGGCTGGTAAATTAGAATGGGTGAATCCATTGTATGAACTTGGTCTTAAAAATAAAAGGCGGAAGGGTGATTTTTGCAAAGTAAAATTAGTCCCACTAACTGAAGATGAAATGAGGAGAGGCGAGGAGGGAAGGATGAGATTTTTTAAGCGCCTTTCTTTGGGGCAAGAGAACCTTGCTCTTGCGCAGGGCAGGGATGAAAATGGATGCCTTAATCCGCCAAAAAGATTTACGCACATCGGAGGATTTGACCCTACAAATTATGCAGCAGGTAGCGAAGTAATAGAAGGGTCTAAAAATGGTGGGTATATTTTAAGTATGCCTGATGAAGTAATTGATGCCAGATTCAAATCAACGGAGACTGGTGTAATTGTATGTGAGTATTTTGACCGATCGGAATTGCCAGAAGAATCATTTGATGATTTCATAAAAATGATAATCTATTATGGGGCATTAGTTATAATAGAAGGTAACGCATCCTATGTTGCTACGAGAATGCTGGAAGAGGGCTTGGGTCATTATATGTTCGTTAGAGATGAGAATGACAATCTTACGCCGTGGAAGAGATGGATGGGGTTGCCGCAGGAGCCAGAAAAGAAATATTCCTTAATACGCATTACATCCAATTCTGCGGTGAGCAAAAATATGCTGGAATCATTAGTTAGGGTTATAAAGAATTACATCGAAAAACCAGAAGCAGGGGCAAAGGATTATGGGAGAACTATTCAATCTGAAAGATTACTTAGGCAGTTAATGGACTTCGAGCCGGAAGATACCAGAAAATATGACTTAGTTATGGCTTTTGGGTGGATGCTACTTGCAAAGGAACTGTACACGGATTACTTATTAAATCCGCCACAGGCATACAGTGAGGAAGAAATAGGGTCTATTCTAAGGGCGCTATGGTGATTATTTCTTCAGCACATTTTTATAGAACGTAGCCTGCTTCTTTGCTTTTTCACCGTAGCCACCATGCAAAGCCTTCTGCACTTTGGATGCTGGTATTTTTTCGGATTGCGGTGTGTGGGTTGACTTGTGCAGTCCGCCCTTCTCGAAAGTAATAGGTTTTTGACCTGCCCCTCCTTTAATTACTACTTTTTTCGTTGCCATAAGAAAAATAGTTTAATTTTAACCTAAATTTATGTAAAAATGTCATTTGGCTCCAAGTATGTACCACTTTTAGGCGTTAACACGGATTTGGCATATACTCTTTTGCCGAACAATTTGGCGACATTTATAAAGAATTTAATTTACGCAACCACTGACACTTCTGATGGGGGTAAATCAAGGGGGGCAAATACCGGCATCTTTAAAACGATGCAATCTACGAAGGAGTATGAGGCAGGATTTACTTTACCGGCAGGAACCAATACTCATGTAGGTTCATTCTCTTCCAAAGAAACCCGGCAGGTGTTTGTAATGGTGCATAATTCCAACGGAGACCATACCGTTTACATCCTTAACGGGGAGACACAAACTACAAGTATATTGTACCAAGACCCCATACTTAATTTCCAACTGAACCCAGAGCATTACTTTCATTTTGGTGCAGCTAATATTTGGGTGCTGTATATTGCTGATCCGCTTACTGGGGAAAAGAAAAAGAAAACATTTTTTAATTTCACAGATGGGTATAACCCTCAGCGTACTATCAGCGTAGAAGATTCAGTTGCAACAGGTGGGTTTAATTCAGATTTGTTTCCATACTTTACCGGAGATTACGATAAGGATATTTTCATTAATATGGGCGTTCCAGCGCCGCAAGACTGTGTACAAATAGAATACGTTCCGCTTGATGCAGAATCACGGCAGTTGAATAATAAGGTACTTTTCAACACATGGCAATTCCGCACAAGGGATATTGATGTGTGGGGAAGACCATCTGAATATGGAATCATATCTGAAATATCTATCCCCGGTATTAATGATTGCCTTTCTTTAAGTAGTAATATATCTCGGTGTTATGATCTTATTTTTGACGCACCAAGTCCGATGATAGATAAGAAAGAGATCGCATACAGAAATTGTAATAGTTCGCAATGGTATACGGCTGACACTTTAGATTTGTATGATGGTAGCCCATTGGGTGAATGGTGGCTGCGCCAGAGAAATCCAGATGTAGACTACGATGCAGGTACTGGGAAAATAAAATACAGATTTTGCGCAGACAAAGAGTGTAACCCTATAGACCCAACACTGACAAATCGTATTCAGTCAGATCAGCCACTTACTTCTTATGGAGTAGCGTCTGTAGGTAAATCAAATGCGCTGTCAAATAATAAATACGGGTTTAATCCGTACCCTAAATCTCTTCGTGATAAAATTCACATAACGGTAGAATACCCAGACACTCCAGACAATCCCCTTGAATCAAGGAATATAACTGTTTATGCAGCAATATTTAACCCTTTTAAAGGGAATTATCAACAGGTGTTTAAAGATGGTGATTCTGGATATGCGTGGGGTGATAACAATACAAAACATGGGGGCGCAAGAGCATACAGGCAGTACTTCCCAAATCCACAGCAATCCGGTTTTATAGGGTATCTTGTAGGGGCTAATTCTGCAATAAGCACACAGGTGTGGAGGGCGGCAGATAATACTCTTATTGATGACGAAAATCATAATGGAATAAATTTAAGTCCAACTCACTTTACTTTACAAAAATGGCAATTTACTAATGTTCCTCCTGGGGTCTACGTATTTAGGATAGCATCTCATTTATCTAACCCTAATGATGATATAAATTTTAGAAATACAAGTACAACAGTAGGAGGGATAACGCCATTTGATTTAGTTACGTACCAGCCTAACGGAATAATAGATACAACCAATCATGAGGTTGTTATTGATGTATGTAATGGTGATTACGATACCCTTTCTGCCGGTAAAATGATAATGATTGTTGATGTTGCGGCACATAAGGATGTTGGATTTGGAGGCCCGGATCAGGATACGAAAGCTATTTCCGGATATTTATATGAAACAAAAGTTGATGGACTTGGGCAAAATCCAGTAGAATTAGCTGAAGTAATAGGATTTTTCCCAACTAAATTATATACAGATCATAATGGATTTTATTGGACGGCTGATTGGACGGATAGGGATATTGTAGGTATACAATACGGTATTTCTTTTATCAATAAGTGCGCAAAAGTATTCGTAAATAATCAGAGCAGACAACCGGGTATGTATTTACAAGATATATACATTGATTCGATACAGGGAAGTTCATATTCTGATTACCCCAGTACTCCTTGCAATAGAATTGAGATAAAAGGCAAACTTACCGTTCAGGGAACAAACATAGGTATTCCAAATGTTGATGTGGTACTTACAAGGGGGTCGTCAACTACAACAAATAACAATGGGGAATTTACTATTATAGCTCATGATGATTCAGATAAAAATCCAAGAATTGACCAATTAGTCTTCACTTCAGGCTCTTGTCGCTTTTATAACACCAATACTGGGTGCATAACTCCGAAGGATATAAGAATACAAAGATGCAATGTATGTGATGGTGTACGTACGATAAATATAGGAGAAACATTTCTTCAAAGCGATAGTTCTGCCCGTGGATTATTGAGCGGGGGCACATATGCAGTAGGGTTCGCTGGCAAAGATTGGATAGATAGGAGCCAATATGTGCAGGACTTGGGGTACATTAATATACCAACAGTGCAACAAACTAAGACATTCCTTCCGTCCCGTATTCATGTTATTATAGATTCGGACGTAGATTTTGGTGATAGATTCGATCAATTAGTATTTTATTTTAGTGAAGAAACAACTACGCAACAATACGTCACATGGATAGTTGACGATTTTGAATTTGTAGACAACACTGGCAGGGAAAATAATGCCAATCCAACTCAAATAAAAATATACTATTCATCACTTGCCGAGTTTAATAAACAAAACAATTACAACACTACTGTTGACTGGGGCTTCATAAAGCCAGACACAGCAGATGTTGCGTATACCACGGATAAGGTTTATTTTCTTGTTAATGGCGATGGAAAATTCTTTGATGAATCAATTGTATCTGTAGTTAAGTATGCTAAAGATGGTCAATATTTTTTGATAAATTACACAGATGCCCTAAAGAATCTGAAGCAAAATGCATTCATAAGGTTAGTGCGCCCAAGAGATTGTACGATTAATGAACCTATGTATGAAGTTTGTCCTTCACTTAAAATAGTAAATGGCAAACCATCATCATATGATTTTTACATTACTCCTTTTGATACTTATTACATCAATCGCGAAATACCAGTACCAATCCTACAAGAGGGGGAGGAACCGACCTTCGTAAATGAAACAAGAATATTCGCCTACCCGTTCGAGCATGATAGCCCTTCTGATTTTTGGGGTAAGGGATGCAAGAATATCGGTAGGCTTAACTTCAAGAACCCGTACGAGGCTGTGCTGTACAAGCAGGACGAAATTGCATTGTCTGGAAGTTTTTCGGAGAATGGGTTTCTTAATTTCCTATCGTTCTACAGCGAAGATCAGAAGCGTTCATTTGATGAAAGTTTGCTCAATGGTATAGTGTCTGTAATATTTCAGACAGGGAAGGTTCTGGTAATCGGGCAAAGCAATCACTTTACTATAGGCTTTAATGACAACATGATGCGGGTTGATGCCAATGGCAATGTATTGGTTCCATCTGCGGCAGATAAATTCGGTAATCCGTACGGGAAAGTAGGCGGAGATTATGGGTGTCTCATGTGGGATAAGAATACCATTTATATGAAGGATGGGCTTGCTCATTGGCTGGATACTGTTATGTGCGGAGTAGTACAGCACAACTACTCAAACGCTGAAATGATTTCCACGTATAGCTGTAATGCCTACATGAGAGCAAAAATAAAGGAGGTAGATAAGTATAATAAAGACAATGGCAAGTTAAGGTATTTTACCGGAGTGGTTAATGTGATAAATGGGGAGTATATATTGACCGATAGGATAATCGGGAGCACGAGCTATGTAAATCAGCTTAGGGATAAAGATGTCACCGTACAGGAAACTCTTGTTTTCGATATGAATACAAAGGCTTTCAAGGGGTGGTATGGGTTTACTCCGGAGGGATATGCAGAACTTGAAGGTGAACTAAATGACCAGCAATTATTCAGTTTCAAAAACGGTATCCCGTATGTGCATTATTCTGCCATTTCTGAAAATGGGTTTGGTAATTTTTACGGTGTGCCAGTAGGGAGAATAATTGAAGTTGTGGTTAACGAAGATAATCTTAAAAAGAAAAAAGCATTATCAACTTCAGTGTACAGTCATAGCCTTTATTTTGTTGATCGAATACTCACAGAGGCAAGCCAAGAAAGCTGGATACCAAAAGAATATTGGACGCAAGCTAACTTCTTTTGGTCTGCGCCATTACTTTGCGATTTGAATACCATCGAAGACCCCAATAGAAAGAGTGCGACAGGAGATAACAAATTAACGGATGGGGATACACTATACGGGTTGTGGGCTAAAGTGAGGTATGTCGGTGTTCCAGAAGATAATGAAAAATATACCGAGTTAACCGGGGTGAGTATTTTTGTGTTTCCTGAAGAAAAATCAAGCGTAGAATGATTACCGTAACTTTCAATAGAATATCATTAGCAATTGGGTCTGTTATTTCACCAACTCCATTTACTCTTTATTATAAGTTAATTAGCGATGCTGATTATACTTTAATTGAAGGTGGCGTATATGTGGATGAGGATGGGTATATTTTATCTTCTCCGTTGCCATCAATATCTGTAGACGAAACTGGCACTTATATTTTCAAGGCAGTTAATGATTTTTGTGGGGCTATTTATTACCAGCAATTTTATATTAACAATACAAATCTGTATGAGTGGGTTGGTGATGATGGATACTGCGAACAGTCAACGCCATTAAATTTATTTGATTCAGTAACCGGATTTGCAGACCCAAGAGATGTAGGATACGATGCTGCGTCTGGTATGATGTACGTGGTGGATGCCTCTGCTGTGACATCAGGGAGCAATATTTACTGGTTTGATCCAGATTCAATAGCATCAGAAAGTGATGTAACCCCTGTAGGTAGCTTGAATTATTTTGCCATTGCCTCTATAATGGACATGGAGAATAGAAAAATATATATTGCCGGAAGTGATACGGGTGGTCTTGTAAGGTATGATATAGCAACTGATAGCGTAAGTACGCTTCCATACGGGACAGACGATGTATATACACGGTTATATTTGTTGAAGATAACCGATAGCATCTACGCATCCATAGATATGACCGAGCAGAGGGTATACTTTTTGGATATAGATGCGTTTATTATATCCGGTAGTGTTCTTTTCTCTGCCATACCTGATGCCAATAAGTATATGTCCGATGGTGCGTATATTTTGTTTATCAACGGGGAATACTGGGTTATTCAAAGTCAAGGCAGCAGTGGCCCGCCATACGAAGATACTATAGGAAGGTATAATTCTGATTTTGACACTCTTGTGGGAACGATAGTGTTGCCGGGTCAACAGACGTGGGATAACAATAGTTACTGGCGCACGGTTTTCTTAGAGGGCACAAATTTATTTATATTCGACATGGGTAGCTGCCAGCTAATGAAAGTAGATATAAGCACCCTAATAGTTGAGGTGGTGCATGAGTTCACCAACAGGGAGGGGAAGACAAATGCATATATGTCAGTAATAAGAGATGAGGTGAGTTTTGATTTATTTATTTCCGGGGACTATAGAAATACATCTGCTGATTCATCGGCTATCCCGGTTACTTATAAATTAGACAACATAACCTATGAGCCAATAGTAATATATCCAGGAGTATCATACGGCGGCGTAATGAAAAGGGTTGGATTATCGGACATTTTAGTAAGTGCATACGCTGGATCGCAGTTGGTATATCCAACTAATCCTCCGGGCGCGGCTACGGATGGGACAATATCAATGTTTACTAAATCCGGCACTGGTAACAACACTGGAATGTTTATATGGGTTACGATACAAAAGGTGAACACTGTAACCGGAGTGCCAACGGGTGATGTCGCATTGAATGCCACCGAAGACCCAAATTACATCCCACCCTTCGAGGACTTGGCTACATGCCCAGTAACCTATACTGAACTATGCCCTGATGTGCCTGCAACATTTACCGGTGCTGATGCAGAATACGAATATTCTTTGGAGCCAAGTACATACAACAATCCCGTTATAGATCATATTTCATTGGAGCAAATAGATACCGTAACGACCGTTGTGGTCGCCACTACGAATGTAGCTAAGAATTTGTATCAAAATGGAACGCTTACGAAAGTAGGAGCTAACCCCAATAGAGTTGACCTACTCTTTAAAGATGCGGCGAATAATACGCTATCTACCTGCACGAATGTATTCACGATCCCATAGTGTACCCGATGTATCTTGCATCTACTTTGGCAATGCGGTAATTGTTGCCCATAAATTCAATGCCCATTTGGGCGGCATCAGACATTATGTATATCACTCTGCCCGGATTAATCTTGAATCCGAAACCTATGGATAAATTATCTGGGGCTGCCACTACTGTAAATGGCTCGAATCTGGTGGTGTTTATATCTGACGATAACTTTTCAAGTTCCGCCTCTTTGTTCACTACCATTTGCCTTGCGGTTGGGTTACTCATTCCAGTTTTGCACAAAGACCCTATCTCTGCTTTCAGTTTTTGCATCCTTTGAATCTTTGTATCCTTACTATCCTTCCACTCATTGAATACCAGTAGTCCAGACTGTGTTTTCTGCATGGCAGAATTGATATAATCATCTGGGGTCTCCCATGTCATTACTGGTTTCTCTGGCTCTAAAAAAACATATTCTTTATTTGGAATTATTTTCCCCCCATCCCATATACCGTAAGTTTCATTCCTCTTTCCGTGTATTTCGTAAGCAGTTACCACGTAGTAATTATATTCTTTATCTTGGTGGACTAAGTGGTCAACTTTTGCTTCATTGTCATTGGTGTCCTGAACGAAGTGGTGGCATATCAGGGTATGTCCCACTTTTGCTTCGGGGAAGTATTCGGCTGCTTTTTTGCCTATCGCTATTATCTCCCCGTACTGCACATTATATACCATGAATGTCTCGGTAGGTGCAATCTGTATGCGCCCTATGCGTTCTCTTTTTACCCTTTGGGCTGCCCGTGAAATCCTAATAAGGAAATAAGGGGGCATTGGCTTCATTTTGGTCATTTATACGTATTTTTTTGATTTCTAACAAAAATATATCAACTTTGACAAAACTTTAATACTTTGTTTGACTTTAACGGTATCGTTTATAAAGAACTTGACCCAGCCAAAAAAAACTATGAATGGGCCAATAAGGTGGTGTCAATGTATAGGATGTACTGGCGTCCTTTGGTAGACAGGACAAGGTTATCTGAAAATAGAGCCTTACTCTATGGGACTAACGAAATACCAAAAGTAATAGCATCATTCAAAGATAAGGACTTTCTTCGTGATACAGATATACGACCCCTTGCAATTTTAGACGCATTTGTTAATGCTGTGGTGGAGGAAATAGTTAAAGACCCACCCAACTACGAGGTCAAAGCGCAAGACCCTACCTCAATAAATCTGAAGCGTGACGATTTACAGCTTCTTAAAAATAGAAAAATCCTTGAAAACGACATAGCATCTTATAGCGCATACGCAAACCTCCCAGATTATAAAGTCCCTTACGAAAAATTCAATGGCAATGCAGAGGAATTTGATAAGATGGGATTCGATGAAAGCGATCCAGAAGATGTAAATCTATATGCAGAGCATTTTCAAAGACTTTGGTATGAGATTGCTGCACAGGCTGGGCTTAATGCTGTTATGGCATTGAATGAATTTGATGAAACGACCATAAGGAATTTAGTGCGTGATATTTTTGCAGTGAAGACTATTGTGGCGCAGGGTTATGTAGACCAAATATCAGGTCAAATAAAATACGATTATGTAGAACCGTCAGAATTACATGGAATTTTCGGTAAGACAAATGACGGGAAGAATGATGTGTGCCGGGGCAGATATAAGATGTCTACGGTGGGAGAGTGGATTGAAAGAGTTGGTAATGATTTTGATTTTGAAAAGCAATGGAAGTATTTATTATTCGGCATTAACTTTTGCGAAGGGACATCATATAGTGGGTTTATCCGGGGCGGGATAAATTATGATTGCTGTGGGCAATCTGGTAATTTAGAAGAAAAATTTACAAGAAGCAGTCTGGTTGATTTTGACAATGCCTATATGTTCAAGTTGTATACCGGGTACATTGAATGGCAATCGCCTGAAGCTACGAGCGCTTTTATATCACTGGGCGATAACTATCATTCTTGTGATTATAATTACGAATTATCAAATAGAGAAGTCGCTGACGGGTATAAGAAAAAAGCAAATATCCAATTCCAATGGTACAGGTCATACTTCGTTGCCACTTCTACCATTAGCCAATACCTTTTTGGATTCCAGAAGGTTTATTTCCAGCATCTCGAAGGGTTTAACGATACGTACTCGAATGGTACTCTTTGCTACTACCAAGATCAGGGATTGAGTGCAGTTGAAATAGCTAAACCATATCTAAACATAGCTAATTTTACTTTTTATAGAATGCTATGGTTGATTTATAAGTGCAAACCTGAGCGTGAAGATTTTGTGATAGATGAATTGATAACGCTCACCAAAGCATTGCAAAGAGAATATCCAGAATTAGCTGGCGGCGTGAATAAGAAGGCTTCTTTTGAAAGCATATTCCAGCAAGCATTGGAGTACCAGCACCAAACACATATACGACTAAGGACATACCCGGAAATCGAAGGGCGCAAAGTGCAGCAGCTACCCCCCGATGGGAAGCGCCCCGGTAGCGGTGGATTAGACCCAACAGCAGTAACTATGCAGGCGGTAACTCAGTGGGCGGAAGCTAATATAGCAGCCAAGATAGGGGTAAACCCAATGAGAATTGGCGCTAATCCTCCATCAAGGGAAAGTCAGGGATCAGAAGAAGCAACTTTAAATTACTCTTTCAATACTACTGGGTACGTATATCGCATGACACAATACTTGAAAAAGCATTTGTGCAAAACGACATTGAATTACATGAGCGATATAGTGAAGTATCCGGATACATTGCCGTACAAGTTCCTACAGAATTTACTTGGTGATGAAAATTTTGAGCATCTTAAAAAATTAGATAACCAGTGCGCTCACAGGATGGCCATATTCCTGAAAGATTACAATCTTGCCGTAAAGAAACGCAGGATGATGCAGGCAGCAGACATGGCACTATCAAAAGGAACGATAGATGTAATTCAGTGGGGCATCTTGGATAATACCGAAGACCCCAAAGCGGCATTTGCGTTACTTGCGAGAATGCAACGTCAGACAGATAAGAGAGTGCACCGTCAGCAAATGCAATTGGTAGCCCAGCAGCAACAGGGAAATATGGCTATAGAAAATGCTATAACAGGAAGAGACAAGATGAACAACCAACGGTATATTGATGTTGCTAACATACAGAAAGAAGCTACCATTGGCGCATCACAAGTAGGAGCAGACGGAAGAATAGCAGTTAAGCAAATAACGGTAGATGCCGAAGACCTCAAACAGCAGGCTAAGACCCGTGGGGAGAAAGAAGTAATTGAAACAAAAGCCAACGTAGAGCAACAGCAGCCATTTAACGCCCCCGCGTAAGTAGCGGGTTGATGATAAGTTCGTCAACAACAGTGGATACCGGCTTTTTCATAATCTTTGCCACTTCATTAAGGAAATCGTAAGATTCATCTTTTGTGTAGTGGCATTTTTCTATTTTATCACCAGCCGCACAAGTGACGCACTCCCTGCATTCAGTGAATTTTTTCCTTAACTTTTCTATTTCTTTTTGTAGGTATCTATTGAGGTCTGGGCTACCTATTAGGGAAATTATCTCCTCCCATTCGCCTTCTGTTCTTTGGATTCTTATTCGGGTATCATTTCGCATGAATGTAAAGTTATATCCATTTTTTCGGATACAAAATAAAAACTTTGTGTTTTTTATAACATTTGCTGTTTAGTTTTGGGTATCAATTTCAACTATGGCTGATACACAAGCAACAACAGAGGCAGTAATGAAACAGATGTTTGGTGATTCTTACCAACCTGCTTCAGCCCCCGCTTCTACAGTCGCTCCAGCGGCCGCAGCAACTACCGAGCCTGCCACGACAGAACCCCCGCAAGGGGTGACTACCGAACCGGCAGCAGTAACCACAGAACCAGCCGTTGCTACTACCACTGAACCGAAAGCAGAAACTCCCACCCCTGTCGCAGCAGAATTAACAGAAGAACAAATCATCGCCTTTCTAAAAAAGAATAAAGGTATTGATGTAAAATCTCTGGAAGATTTTGTTCCCAGAGTTGATCCGGTAGTTGAGGCAGAGCAAAAGGAAAACAAAAAAATTGCATACGCTTTTGAAAAGGGCCTTATCTCCCGCAGAGAATATGATGCCTACGTAAGCGATAAAGCAAATGAGCAGAATGTTGTGTATGAAAATTACGTAGCAGATGCTAAGGCTGACGACCCGGACTTAACGGATGAACAAATTGCCGAAAGTTTTTCAGAAGAATTTTCTTTATCTGCTGACCCCAATAGCTTTAAATATAAACAGGGGCAAAAGAGGCTTGGAATAATTGCCGGTAAATTAATGAGCGACAAGCACGGAAAAGTTCTTTCTATTGATTCTGAATTTTCAAACTACGAAACTTCAATCAAACAAAAAGAAGAGCGCCTCAATAAAATTCTTTCCGAAACTCCCAAATATAAATCAGAAGTAGAAGCTGCATTGGCAAGTCATTCTAAAGTAAAAATTTCTTTAGGAGAAAACGATGAATACGAAGTATCGCTTACCGAAAATGATTACAAGACTATAAAGGAAGCATTCTTATCCCAAGAGCAGGCAGAGCAAATGATTAGCTCCGGTTATTCAAAAGAACAACTGGATATGTCAATTAAGATGGCTATCCGGGAGGCTAATTTCGACAAGATCGTTAGGCAAATTACCGATCAGAGATTGGCAAAGTATGCCAAAGGGACGCAGGGCATACCGATGCTGGAAGGGTTGAGGGATGTGAAAGTAACAGCAAATAAATTAACTGATAAAGAAATGGCATACGCAAAACACATAGGGTTGCCTGTGTCTGAAAATTAAAAATAAATTATTTAAACCTATAGAAAATGCCTGACGTACAATTATTTAGCAACAAACCGTATTTCTGCCAGAAACCCCTGTCAACAGCAGAGGTATTGAATTTGCCTATATTCAACGCAATGACGCAGGCAGACCCCAATACGTGTAGCTGGAACGCATGTAATGATCCTAATCTGGCTACTACATGGCGTAAAAATGTGCTTCATAAAGCCATCCGGTGCGGCGGACAAAGAATTGACTTTAACTTCATGGAGGAGATGTTCCCCGGTCTTTCTTCTCCTACGATGGTAAACAGCAAAACGTGGTACAATCACTACAACTGTGATCCTGACTATAATATTTACTCCGCAGCTACGGTTGTTGGCAGTGAAATAAACGGAACAGTTCAGTTCCAGATTATCAAAGCCAACCACGGCGGATCGGGAGCATTCACAAATGTTGTACCGGGATACAACATCGTTGACAAAGAAACTCAAACTTTTTATACTGTTACGGCAGTAGATACTACTACGGATTACGCTCACAAGGTAACCGTTCGTGCAAACGAAGCAGGTATTATACCTACCATTTATGCTAATAAGGCTTATCTGGTACTACCCGCTATCATGATTGGTGGTTGCTCTTGCCCCGTTTATGCAAATAAAATGCAGAGCATAGGATACGCCAAACAAGTTAAGCCAATTCGTATTCGTAACGACTGGAAACTGTGTATTGACTTACTTCGTGGGTACGAAGATGTCGCCCAGTTCGCGGTAATATATGACATGCAAGGTAACCCTGTTGATTCTTGGGATGCTTTGGAAGCTCAATCGGCTCGTCAGGGTCTTAGAGCATTCATTAACGCTTACGCCTTCATCGGTAGCCCAACCACAAATCCAAACCTTATTGATAACGGCGGCTCCATCACAGTTGACGATCAGCATACCGGGTTCTATGGACTTATACCTGAATTGAAATATGGTGGTGGTAATGTTTATAATTACCGTCCAGACCTCGGCTTCGATTTGGAAGCTGATGGTGAGCCAATTTTCTTGTATCAGGATTCAAGGAAAAGAACTAAAAAATTCATGGTTATGCATGGGCAGAAGTTCATGTTTAATCTTATAAATCGCGCTAACAAGATGGTTAAGCGTAGCGATCTTGGTGCAAATGTTTGGGAAGCATTCAAAAGGCTCGGTGATGTTACCGGAGAGGATTACTCTACCGCAATGGCTAAATTAGGAATTGATTCTTATACATATCAGGGCTTCGGTCTGGACTTTAAAAAGATGGATAGCTGGAGCGATTATCGTTGGATTGGTGCTGATGTATTTAACGACATGGCAATCATGGTTCCGCAAGACGGGGTTGAAGAATATGGTCGCCCAATCAGCCCAATAGAATTTAATACTTACGGCAACAATGGGTGGACTGGGATGTACGAAGAATTTGTAAGGGATATGAGAAGGATTGACGGTTGCGAAAATCTCGCCGGATATGTAGCAGAAAGCATAGCAATGTCAGTTCATTGCCCTAATCAATTTGTATTAATTAACCCAGTTAAAGCAGCATAGTTATATGGCAAACCAAAAACCACAGATGTTATTGCTTGAACTCGCCACCAAAAGAAATTCAGGGTGGATTCAAAAAGGCTCAGAAGGCTCTAATCCAATTTACCGAAATACCTCAGAAATGGAGTACGTAGATTCTGAAGGGTTTATGGGTAAGGTTCTTGATGATGGATCAGTCCAGAATGTTAAAATAAGGTATATACAGGGTGAAGATGAAATTCTTTGGGAAAAACAAGAAGAACGCAAGCTGACCCCTAATCGGAAAGACAGTAAGATTATATTTCATAATGGGTTCATGACTGTTGTGAAGTCAGGCAACACAAGGGGTCTGTACGAATATTGCGCAAACGTTTATTATAATGAAAGCGCACCGAACAGGGAACACTCTTCCGCCACCCCTATATTTCGAGTAGTAGACTTGAATAAAAAAGCCGAAGAGATTAACGAATCTGAAGAAACCGTAGTAATGGCTTTGTCAGAAGTATACAAGCTAAGAAAAAAGAATAGCAAAGGTGGCTATGATTACGATGAGGGTAAAATTGATTCATACGCATCCGTTCTTAACATACATGGAGGGGACAGTCCCGGACAGAAGATAAAAGCAATTTCTGATTTTGCGAAAGTAAAGCCGGATGTATTTCTTAAATCAATTACCGCTTTCAATTCGGTAGTAAGCACAGAAGTAGCACATGCGCTGGAACTTGGGGTGATTGAAATAGTAGAAAATGTTGTACAATATCGTGAACGGGACGAAATAGTTAAAAGTTTAGGTACTCAGAAATTAAACAAAAAACAGCAGATTGATGCTTTGTCTGATTACCTTAAAACGCCAGACGGAAATGAGGCTCTTACTAAATTGAGGGCTGCACTGGAAGTCGCTAAAGAAAAAAACTTAAAGTAACATTATAAATTTATATTAAAATGGCAGCAGCGTATTTTCCAGCTACAATCATAGAAACCAACAATTCCCGTTTTCTGGGAGTGGATTTGACCGATTACGGTTATGATGGTATTATTCCCAGCGTAACCGCAGGAGGCAGACCAGATGGTGACTATTGGGCAGTTCCCATTACCGAAGGGGTTGTGTCCGGGTTTAATTACGTGCCAGTAACTCCATCTACGCTTACAGCGCCTACGCCACAAAGTTTTCGTGTATTTCGGTTGATAACTACCAATACCTCTGACTGGTATTACGTTCTCGGTACGGTAGCGAATTACAACGAGGTGCAGGCTGATTGGGAATGCTGTGTTGGCAGTCCGGCAGTTATGCCTACTGACCTTACGCCACTGGCCCCATCGCAACTTATGTGTGCATGGAACAACGATACCGATAAAGATTACTTCGCCGTATTTGCTGCGCCGAACGTTCAGGTTCTTAATAATCTGTATGCCTACGGATACTATAATGGTGCGGCTCTGGCTGCGCTGTCTGGTTCCGGGTACGGCAACACCACTGTTCTCGCTGCTGCAATGACTTCTGTATGGGGCGCAACGGTAGGCGGAACATTTGTAGCGAATGGCAATACCATTACGCTTACACAGACGGCTGGTAGCGGAGATGATGATATTGCTATTAGTATTTATCAAATGAACCCATCTTCTTAAAAACTATGAAGAACCCCCAGAGGGTAGTGTTTATAAGAAAAATAATAAACAGGGGGCTATTTTCTTCTAATTAGAAATTAGCCCCTTTAATTTTAGAAAAATGTTGACACCGCCATCCAATGACATATCAGTTTTAGCCGCACAGGTTACCTTTGACATTAGTGGTACGTTGCCTTCTATTTCAATAGAAAATAATTCAGAAGGTACTGGACTGGCTAATATGACATGGTGGTTTGTAGTTACAAGCCCGTCCGGGACTCCAATACATACTGGTTCTGAAACGCAACCAGATATTACTGGCGATTGGGCTACTCATTCTCTAAACGATTCATGGCCACGTCCATTCAATTCTATAGAATGGAGTGGTGCGCCCTACAAATTGATTCTGTACGCAAAGGACGGCGCAGGGAATATTTATAGCAATACCTATACCGCTTCCATTTGCAGACCAGTAGGGAATACGCAGATGTCAAAAAATCCGTACGGGGTTGGTGATGTCATATTGCAGACTAAATGTGAGCAGGCAAGATTGTACTTCCAGAATACCACTGACGTATCTTACAAGGGGATGGATGGAGAAATGGTTACCTCCACGCTTCGTGTGATTTACCCCGTGGACGAAACCAATAACATTCCTGATCCGTTCACGATAAGCAATTTCTCCGTTGCGCTTGTGCCCATTTCTTACTCCTCTGATAACTATCAATTTGTTTCAGAACAGATTTACGAATACGAAGTTTCTGATGATGTGTTTGTAAGGGTACTTTACCGGTTGAGAAAAACATTTCCTGTTTATTGCAATATTGATTTGTTACCGTTGGTATGTGAATTTACAAAGCTGATTGACGAAGTGGAAAATGGGAATTGCAGAGATGCGGCCAGCGCCAACAGGAAATTAATGCTTATTAATAGCAAAATGTCTTTGGTGTTTACCGGAATGCTTCAGCCCCTCGCCGGGGGAGATGCTGTTCCTAAGTTAATTCAGGAAATTGAAGAAATCGGTGGTTTCGCATGTAACTGTTGCGCTGCGCCATCTGGCATTATACCAACCACAGCAAGCATTATTGATGGATATTCGTTTACGGTTAATAATATTGGTGGGGATGTTGATGGTGAATTTGTAGTTACCGGATCAAATATTCAATTGAATGTTTGGGATAAATCATACGTGTTTAACATTGGCGCTTCTACTCTTTCGCAGACGGACGCCTTTTCAGTAACGCCAACCGATAGCACCTATAATAAGACTTATTCTCTGAATGTGGATTTGGCTGAATTGGCTTCCGATCTTGCTACTACCATAGCCGCCAGTGGCACATTGCTTAACCAATGGAAAGCTCTTTTGGGTATAGGTGGCGGCGCATCAATTACTGTTGATGGAGGCTGCATTTTTCAATCAACATCTACCTGTAATTACGATTTTACTTTTTCAAATATACCAGCAAGCACAACGTATGCGCTGCTTACGTCTATTACGATCGGTACTACGCCGCAAACCATTAGCTATGCATTCAACCAGACAAATTTATCTGGACTGCAATCGTATCTGAATGGGTTGGGCTACGGCTCATTTACTGTAACCGATCTTGGAGGTAATCAGGTAATGGCTTCTTCTTTGACTAATCCAAATAACATAACGTCCATTACTTATAAAATTTCATCTACTACTTATGCTGCTGATTTAAGCCGGGATTGTACCGGGTATACGGCAATAACTCTGGATGAATTTGCGGCAAATATTGTGAATTACTTGTGCGGGATGGATGATTCAAATATTCTAACATCGCAAGGTTATCAAATATGCTACATAGATGGAATGGGTACAGTGCAGACAGCAACTATGGATGCGGGTGTTTCTCTGCAATCATTCATATCGGCTCTCACACTCAATGGGTGTCAGACAATACAGTACATCAAAAGTTTAGGGAAAGTTGATTGCGAAGGTATAAAGCAGGCGTTTCCGTCAAACACAAGTTTGAGCATTACTGCGACTGATTTTGCGCTGGGTACAAAGGGGAATGGAGTATGTTCGCGTGTAAGTTATTTGGATGTTTTTAATTATATGGTGACTGCGGCAAAAACAAATGCTACTTCCCGTAATTTATTTTGTGAATTGGTAACATCTTGCGGCGGTGGGTTGCTGTGCGAACCGTTCACTTATCTGGAAGCAATAGTTACACCATACGACAACACTTGTACAGAAGCGGTAGGTATTGAATACACTTTAAGTTAATAAAATGGCTACATCATTCACGATAAATAAAGTAAACTACGGTAATTCGGTATCAGGCCCGCAAACTTGGACAATAGCTTACAAGAAGTGGGATGATCCCGGAGCCTATACAGTAGTAGATAGTTCTGCCGTGGCTGATGCTGCCGGAAATTTAAGTGCGCCAATAGTTGTAGGAGGATTAATAAGCGGGGAGATATATTATGTACAGACGAGCAATAATTGCCAAAGCCCAGCAACGATTTATCAACAGTCAATAACATTAACGTAAAATGAGCATAAACTTAGCAATAAGATATAGTCACCCAACGGCAACATCTGCATTAGTAAGGTATGCTCGAATAGATAATACCAGCAGCCCGGTGTATACTACACGTACGCCAAATCCGCCAGTGTCTCCAACGACATCGGCTATTGTTGTGGCTACCAATGTACCTAACGGGCAGTATGTATATGAAGTAACCCCTATATATCCTGATTTGAGAACCTGTACTCCTGAATTTATTTACACTGATGCGTGTCCCGGATTAATATCTATCAACGCTTATATAGATTCTGGGAATATGATTGTGCAGTTTGTAGCTGATGCTACAATACCAAAAGCTCGTATTACTATAAATTATCCTAATGGTGGCCAATATGCACAGAACCATGTAAATACCGGTGGATTAGTTACGGTAAGTATACCAATACCATCCGGGCAAACCGGGGTATTTGGCATTATGGGGCAATCAGTATGTGACGAGGGAAGCGGATTCTATAGCCCATACTCAAATCAGGTAACGGTTAATAACGCAGGAGGGGTAACCCCTATAGCTGGTAATTTCAGGGTAGCCAATACAACGGTTAATATTTGTAACCTTACGGCAGTAACTCTGTACACCAACGGGGCGTTCGCAATTGGCGGCGTATTGTATCAGGATTCATTATTAACTACTCCTCTAACTGGCTATACTTATGCAGCAAATGGGGGTAATAGTTTAATTTATACAGTTGATACATTAACCGGGCAAGTATTAACCGACAGTACCTATGCTTGCAACGTAGTAATAACAAGCCTTAATCTGACAGATAATTATAAAATAAATTCAGTTACGGGTATTTCCGGTTTCAGTTTACCGGGGGCTGTCCCTTCAAGTGGTATAGGACACCAATACATAGGCATAAGAAATCCGATTATAGCTACTGCAACGGTAGACGTTAATGTGACATCGAATACGGGTGCTACTGGTAAACTTGGGCTGTATAGAAATGACATATTATTGGAGTGCCTGAATGTTACAGGGGATGGCACATATACCTTCGGTGCGCATGGATATGCCGTAGCAGATAAACTTGAAGTGATAGCTGATAGCGGAAGTTGTTAAGTGAATAAAATTGAGCAATGAAGATAAATATGTTTTCCCTGTGGCAGAGTTTTATGACGGCGGTTAATACGGCGCAGGGAGGATTTTATCGTCCACAAACAGACTTCCAGCAGAAAGTGAACGACATAAGCAGGGAGTTGTGGGTAGAGTGGACTAATGAGGCTGAAAAGAGCCAAGAGGCAAGAGATAATTTAATTTACTTTTTACAATCACAGAATATAAAAGTAGAAAGAGCGCAGGCTAATTATGGGTTATTTTCTCCTCCTGCCAATTACGGTCGCCTGGCAAGCATTCGGATAATAGTTACCGGTGATAATAAAACCGTACCATCTAAGGACGTGAATGATGGTAAATGCGATGGAATAGAAAGTCAGGAAGAAATAAATGAAAAATATTACTCTGAAATGTCAGAGGTTACCGTACAGATGATTGACAATATGCGGTGGGGGTCAATGCTGGAACACCCAAAGAAAGGCCCATCAATGAAATACCCCAAAGCAACGCAGATAGATAAAGGATTCAAGGTAGCTCCAAGAGATATAAGCGTAGTGAGATTTGATTATTATGTGGAACCGGAAGAAGCTGTTTTTGGGTACACTCTGGCTGCTGGGGACAGGCAAACTGGCGCAGGAGCACAAATTATTTACAATCAGGCGAAAAGCAAGGATTTGCCGTGGCCAGACACAGTTAGGAATGAATTTATCATAAGGTTAGGCGTATCGTTCGGAGTATTCACAAGAGATCAGTTTTTAACACAAATTAGTACACAGCAAAAAATGACAGCATAATGGCATACCCGCAACAAGCATTTACTCCTCCTCCTGATTTGCCGGGATTGCTTAATTATATAAACACCCGGATAGTTACGAATGGAAGAAAAGAAATTGATGCAATAGAGGTAAATAATATTGTGAATGCTCTGGCTCAATTCATACCGGCGTATACGGTCAATGCTTTTGGTGCTAAAGTAGAAACTGGTGGAGGGGTGGTAGCATTATCAAAACCAGTAAGCATTATATCAGGAACAAAGCCAACATCTATTACGTGGGACGCTAAAGTTCAGAAGGAATATTACATCATGAATACGTTCGGGGAGGCATTGACTTCTTCAACGTACTATGATAATTTATTTGTAGCAAGAACGGACATACCGCAGTACGCAATTTTGCATATTGCTCAAATGGAGAACGGATCGTGGGTGCAGATTTCAAATCTGGGGGGTATCTCTGCTGAAATACCAAATTCAAAAGTGGACACCCCGGCTATAGAAATAACATTATCGGATATTTTAAATAGGAAAATTGAGGCGACTTTAAATTTATCAGATGATGCTGGTCAGTCAGCAGAGATAAGATCGGATGGCTTATTTGTGCCAATGCCCGCAGCAGCGCCATCGTCAGTAAGAGGTGATTCATAAAATGAAAAATATATAATGGCTCTTAATCAAGATACAACGGTAGGTTTACCATACAATACGGGGGGTACATTAGCCTTAGCTGATCCATCCACCGTAGCAGATGGAGTATTTGTTATTGATGTAGGTGGAGAAAAATGGGAAAGAGTTTTTGATGGGGGTAATTCTATATTCAGGGCATCTTGGTTATTTAACACAGGCGCACCAACCGATAAGGCTGCATTAATAAATATTGCTTTAGCAAATTCTGCCATAAAAACACTGGAAATTGATGCTGATATAACTATAAATAGTGCTGTCACCACCACTAAGACACTTAAATTTCTAAATGGTGGTGTTATAAATGGTACAGCAACTCTCACCACCCCTAAAATAGATGCAGATTATAATCAGCAAATATTTGGCAGTGGCATCACTGTAGTAAATCCGAAATCAACTACGGGTGCTTTCTCTGCTCAGTGGTGGGGAGTTGTGGCAGATGGAACAACTGACAACACTACTAATCTGAACAGAGTTAATACAGCTATATCTACGTCCTACCAGAAGAAGATTGTATTTCCCGGTAGTCAATTAAATTATTTAATATCCGGTATAGCAACAGTTGCATCTAATGTTATTTTATCATTTGAGAACGGTGCAGTGCTAAATGTAACTGGGGCATTAAATGGAGGAATAATAAATGCTGCATATACGCAACAAATATTCACTCCAACATCTATAGTCAACCCATCAGCATCAATGACTGAGGGAATATTTAGCGTAAGATGGATGGGGGCGGATAATACAAATGTATCTGATGCCCAGCCAGCTATTCAGGCATCAGTAGATACTGTTATAAGAAATAACATATCTTTTAAAACGGTATGGTTTCCAAATGGTACTTATAAAATAAATGCTCCTATCATAGCTTATAATTGGACTGGAACTAATTATACGCAACATACAACTTACTTAAAGGGAGAAAATTCGTTTTGGCTATCTCCAAATGGAGTAGGCGCTAAGATAATGCCTACATTTAAAGATACGTTTGCTATTGGTATACAAAGAGGAAAGGGATGTAAGATATATGGACTGTATATTCAGGGATTATTTACGCCGCCATTTACTCAAGCAAATTATGCTTTTTACAGTTGCACATTTGCTAACTTTGTAGACGCTACATGCAGGGATACTACTTATTCTCCATACACAGGTATTGCGTTAGACCCATTTACAAACTCTCCAGCACTTCCAGCAGATGGAGGATACCCCGGACTTACTTCTTACTATAGAGGGGCAGGCGGAGCGAGTGGTAGTACTGGTACTGAAGTAGATGATGTATTTATAGGTAACTTTGTCGTTGGTATTTGCTCTTCTCCGAATGGAACAACATTAAATCAGGAACTATGCCACATAACTAAACTTCAACTTGCATCTTGTAAACTTGGTGTAAGTGGCGGTCAGGCACAAGAAAAATGTAATACTGTTGATAAATTTGCCTGCTGGGCATCAACACATACAATATTTGCAACCGGATTATATGGAGCACAAACCCCCGGTAATTGGTATGTTACTAATGGCAATATGGCTGGACAGGTAAATAGACTTGTATTTAATGAAGAAGGGTCTTATTTCCCTTCTTATTTTTCTGATATTTTTGCGGAAAGTATAGGAACATTTGGAACACTAACTTCTTTGGTAACTCCAACTGTAAATAGGTGTATATTCAGTTTTTCTACTACTGATGTCACAAAACTAACTCAGTATAATATATTGAATGGAGGGGGGTCTTTTATTATATTCAGAGATTGTACTATCAGATTTTATGGTAAGAACTATCCGGTATGTATAAAAGGGGCCTTGTCTTTTGTTAATTGTGCTTTTAATGATGTCCCATTTTGTGAAGGTAATGAGGGTGGACAAACTGGTGCTCCAGTATTCTATAACTGTAAGATTATAAATACTGGCGGATATGTTGGATATACTGGAGAACTGAGTGTGATTGGTAATAGCGGACAATTAATGGGTTCCTCCCCCTATGCTAATTTTAGACAATTTAGCCCAGCAAATAGTGCAGTCAGTAATAATAGTGGGTATTTATTTAATAGTATACAGCATTCTTTTGATGTTTCATTAGGCTCCTTTGCTATATCTATAACAGGAGCAGATAGAACATTTACATTTACATTAGCTACAACTGCGGTGTATAAAGTAGAATTAGATCGTGTAATATATACTGGAATAGCATCTCAGAAAGTGCCAGTAGGAATTGTTTCTAATATAAATGCAGGTACTGGTGTTATAACAGTATCTTATACAAATTCGGCAATAGTTGATGGGACGTATTCAATTGGCATAACTTATCCTATAAGGATTGGTTCTGCTTTTTTAGGGGATACATCTGGTGGTTCTCCAAATATTACTAATGTTAAATTAGTTCAGGGTACAACCGCAGCATTTACTGGAGCATGGATAAAATCAGCGACAGGAGTAGATGCTAATCGTGATTGGGTTAAGATTCTTAGCTATAATTCCGGAACCTCTACAATAGTATTGGCGACAAATAATAGCTATACAAGAACTGGTGTATTTTTTTACAATGGAGGCACTCAATTTTTTGACGCAAACACAATAAATTACTCATTACCAACTACGTCAGTTTTACAGAAAGGGGCATCTGCAAAGTTGATAAACTATGGTGGCACTAATGGATTGCTTCAAAAATATATTATCACTCAATCAGGGTATCTTGATCCTACTGCTGCATCAGACACACGAAGAGCATACTTTATGCCGGAAACGATTTTTCAATGCACTGGTAATCCGGAAGGTGTTGTTGCCTTCCCAGCAGGCTCACAAGCGAGGGATGTAGCTACGGGGGATTTATACTTAAAGGCGTCAACTAATATTTCAGCCACAAATGGAGGAACTACCGGGTGGGTTAAGCAGCAGCCTAATTTAGCAGCAGCAATAACGGGAGATACGGCTGTAACCGTTCCGTTAGGTGCAATAGTTACTGCAATTGCTACGTCTTCAACAACAACTCAATCAGGATTGCTTATAGGAACAACGGTGGGTGGATCAGAAATAGATAGCGTAAGCTATACAGGCGGCGCAACAGCAGGATCGGTTTCTGGAGCTTTTGTAAGAGGTACAGGCGCTAACACAATAAACTTTACAAATGTTGCCGGAACAGTTAATTACAGAATAATACTTCAATAATGAAATATATAATAACATTTTTAATTCTATTCATATCCGCCATTGGATATTCTCAGCAAGGAAATATTACAGCGCAAAGGGTACAGGCTAATTCAAATTTATTACCACCTTTAGATACCGTTCTTGCTCCATACAGGGTTGGGGAATTAAGAACAAAAGTGAGTGGGGGAGATACTCTCATTTTTATTTCAATAAGTACTACTGCTCCTCGTAAATGGAAAATATATGCGAATAGATTAACGGCTATATCTTCATTAGACTTTCCAAGTGTAGCAGCAGGGACTACAGAAGTGCTAACAATAACAGTCACAGGAGCGACAGACGGAGATATTGCAACTGTAGGCGTACCAATAGCATCACAGACTACAGGGCTTATGTGGCAGGCTTATGTAAGTGCTGCTAATACTGTAACCGTATCTGTAACAAACACAACAGGAGCACCAATAGAGCCAGCAACAGCAACATTTAGAGTAAGTGTAATTAAATATTAGAAATGCCGATACCATCAGAGACATATAGCACAATGACGCAACTGGTTAATGCGATAAATACTAAGGTTATCCCTAATGGGATGCGTGAAATTGATGGCGAGGAGTTAAATAACGTACTGAATGGAATTTGTACGTTCATTGTAAATTATACGGTAAACGGAAATCTTTCTGTAATAAATTCATCTTCTGGGTCGGTTGTTACCGTGACGAAGCCAATTACTATTTTTACTGGTGCGCCTACTTCAATAGCGTGGGTGGACAATGTACAGAATGAATATTATTTTGTAAATGGAACTGGGTTTGACATTCCATCTTCCCCATATCTGGATCAGTACGAGAATACGCAAACGGTAATCCCCTTGCGAACCGCAATCCATATCGCAAAGGCTACGAATGGTGCATGGATTCAGGTAAATAATTTACAGGGTAGCGGTAGTGGAGGCAGCTTACCATCGCAAACAGGTAATGGTGGTAAATTCTTAACAACAAACGGAACAAGTGCATCGTGGGGTGCGCCGCATATTTCTATAACAAGTGGTAATTTTAGTAACGCAACGGATTGTCCAATTACTTCTGCTCAATATAATACATTATCAATTTTCTTTTCAGAATACGGAAGATTTATTTATGAAGATGCTGGAGAATGGACGCCTCTTGTCGGTGGCGGATTTACAATTACAATAGCAGGGTTCGATTCCACATTAGGTAATTTTCATTTTGAGGTATTTTTAAAACCATTGACACCATGAGGAAATTAATTTTTATACTGCTGGTAACGTTTCTATCTGTATCTGTAATGGCGCAGGCTCCGTTGCCTCCGTATATAAGATCGGGATCAATTGTACAGCCGCAAGATTCTCGCCTACAAACGCTGTTGAGCTTTAAAATGCCAGTGGCGCAAGATACCACACTCAATGGTAGCGCAGACAGTACAGGGATGATGATATTGAGACTCATTGATACATCTGTGTATGTTCGTGTACCATCAACGCCCGGGATAAATAAATGGATTAAGCTACTTAAATTAGGAGAAGGAATTGCCGGGTCATACGTTACTTCATTTAATACACGCACGGGTGCGGTAACTCTTACATCATTGGATGTAACTACCGCTCTTGGGTATACGCCAGTAAATCCATCATTGACTATAAATATAAATGGCACTACCCAAGACTTATCACAAAATAGAGTGTGGACAGTAGGAGATGTTTTTCAGAGCGGAAGCTATGCAAACCCATCATGGATAACATCTCTTGCGTGGTCAAAGATAACTGGCGCTCCGACTATTGGGAATGGCACCTTAACTAATTTTTCGTCAGGGAATCTGAGTCCATTATTTACATCATCGGTTAGCAACCCGGCAACAACCCCAGCACTATCATTTGGGTTGAGTAATGCAGCCGCTAATTCATGGTTTGGTAATGCTGGTGGCTCATCCGGTGCTCCATCATACAATGTTGCAGGGGCTATAACAAAAACGGATGATACCAATGTTACTTTAACTCTGGGGGGAACTCCATCTGGCTCTACACTTAAAGCGGTATCTTTGGCCTTGGGGTGGGCTGGTGTGTTATCCGTGGCAAGGGGCGGGTTGGGTATAGGAACTACTCCGGGGAATCGTAAATTCTTGATGGGTAACGGTACAGGATATACGCTCGTTGATTTAATTTCAGGGAGTAACATAACTATTGATTACTCTACGGGGTCTGTAACCATAAACGCATCAGGCGGAGGTAGCGGTGGCGGCGGAGGATTTTTTATAGCATCATTTTAATTTTATGAAAAAAATACTTTGTATACTAATTGCTGTTGCGTTTTTTCTAAATGGATATTCCCAATTAGATAGTAGCATCAATATATTTAATGATCTAAGGCTCAACCAGTGGGCTAAGAAAAGTAATGTACCTGCTTGGCAAATAGATGGGTATAGAGCCATCATATTTAATGGTGACACACTTGTAAGAATTAATAGTGGGATATTCCAAGCTGAAGAAGCTAAGGTTTATGCAAATGGCAGTAATATGTCATCCGCATTACAAGATGCTTTTGACTACACATCTATTAAATGGCTTTCATTCGGATCGGATAGTTCCAGAACATACGTGTTTAACTCTTCTATAAATGCTCATGGAAAAACTTTAGAATTTAAGAATGGGAATAAATTATCCGGCACAGCTACAATAGATAGCCTTACAATTTCAGCATCAGATTATGATAAAGTTTTCGATACCACTTTAAACTTTACAAATCTAAAATCAGTGAAGGGGTATATCACACCTCAACAATTCGGCGCTAAATGTGAT
>Ga0154020_10000463_pt1 | contig 49161 bp, 43 predicted proteins | sample Klosneuvirus_201_FD_109709 | JGI IMG/M metagenome (GOLD analysis project Ga0154020, IMG submission 109709) | Active sludge microbial communities from wastewater, Klosterneuburg, Austria - Klosneuvirus_20160825_MG | ecosystem: Engineered > WWTP > Aerobic digester > Activated sludge | place... | reverse complement strand
TGGTAAATCACTCGGTGCACATGGTGGGGTGTGGGAATGTCCTGATCTGTTTCCACTTAAAGATGAAGCTGGTAATACACATTGGGTGTTGTTTGTAAGTATTAATCCGGGCGGACCGCAAGGTGGGTCGGCTACACAATATTTTGTTGGCAGTTATGACGGAAAGAATTTTACACCACAGGATACACTAACGCGATGGATTGATTATGGTGCTGATAATTATGCCGGGGTTACGTGGTCGGATATTCCGGCAACGGACGGACGCAGATTGTTTATCGGTTGGATGAGTAACTGGCAATATGCCAATGTTGTTCCTACCAAAGCCTGGCGCAGCGCGACTACGTTGCCACGAGAAGTTATGCTGAACAAGAAAGATCAAATTTTCGAATTGAAATTTAAGCCAGCGACTGAGATTAAATCGATTGTACAGAATCCAAAAAGTTTTACCGGAGTTGCTTCGCTGGAAAGCCCGTTGTCTTTAATTGAATTTACTGTTGATGCAGGCTCGCAAAACTTTATGCTAACACTTTCTAATGATAAATCAGAGAAAGTAATTATCTCGGCTGCTGATGGTTTGTTTTCAGTTGACAGAACAACTTCGGGGATTGCAAATTTTAGTAACGTTTTTCCGGCCATCAATAAAATGGATATTAGTGATGTACAAATCAGGAATATAAAGGTATATCTGGATTTAGCATCGGTAGAGATTTTTATAAACGATGGCGAACGGGTGATGACAGAGATTCTTTTTCCGGAAGCTCCTTACGCTAACGTCAAACTGCAAAGTTTGAGTTCACAATTTATGATCTCGTCAATTTCTTCTACCTTGAAATAGGATAATTACAAACTATGAGTCAAAACGATTTAGATAAACTTCGATTAGAACTTTCTGTAAAAGCAAAAAATGGTTTGGACTTTATCGTATCGGCAATTATTATCTGGTCGCTGATTTCTTTTATCTGGACGTTGTCTTATTCTGATTACAACAAAAGCGTGCTGACTTTTATTGTGGGTGGCCCCATGCTTCCACTGGCTTTCTTACTGTCAAAATTTTTTAAAACCACCTGGAAGGTTGAAGGTAATCCATTGGAGCCGTTGGGGTTGTGGTTAAATTTTGCGCAGCTTTTTTATTTCCCCATGTTGGTTTTTGTGTTGATAATGAAGCCGGAATATTTTGTTTTGTGCTATGTGATTATCACAGGAGCTCATTTTTTTCCCTACGCCTGGTATTACAATACAAAAGCATTTGCTGTTATGGCCGGAGTAATCTCACTTGGTTCTATGGCAATAGCATTAACGATGCAACCAGCAAATCTTTATTTGATTCCTTTATTTATGGTGGCAGCGCTGTTGGTGCTAGCTCTTTGGTTATTCCTGGACTTTAGGCAGAGTAAGCTTAAGTATGATAAGCAAACCCAAAACTAATTATCGGTTTCTGTTTGAGACTCGGCTCATCAATTGACTTTGCAGTTTCATGCCTAACATGAGTGACACCCAGGCGAGTAGGATAACGAATTCGGAATAGGATCCACCCACATTAGGTATTGTTCCGCGAACGCGAGGCAGATAAGTCATAAAGAAGATAAACCATACGTAATAAGAATAAACCAACGCCAGGCTGCCAAATTGTTTTTCCGAAAGCTTTGAATTTTTAAACAGAGAGGCTGCATACGGCATGATGAAGATGAGAAGGTAAGCGATAAACCCTCCAGCCACACGTAATGGATTTAACGGATTACCACTGAGGTAAACAAACGTGAGCAGTTGAACCAGATGAATACCATGTGCGATGGCAAAAATCAAATAGTATTTATCTGAAAGAATGGAAGTAAGCTTAATGTATCGATGGGTTTGAAAAAGAAAGATTAAACTAAAGATACCTAAGGATGCACGCCCGGAAAATCGGGTTACAGCCTGAAGACCTTCGAGGGTAGTGCCATAGTTCATCACGGCAAGGATAGCAATACCCACTTCAATAATTAGTACACTTAATAAAGCATCTTTAAACTTCACGCACTAAATTTTTTTAATGAGTTAATAAGTATGGCTATTTCTTCTTCGGTGTTATAGTAATGTGGTGAAATGCGCAAGGCCCAATCCACTTGCTTTGCTTCAAAGTCAATTAAGGCAAAGTTGCGAAAGCCAGCAGAGGTATTGATGTTCTCTTTGCGCAAACTGGTGAGTACATGCTGTGCGGTTTGGTTAGCAATAGCTATAGTGATGATGCTACTTTGCGGAGTACCTTTATCAAGAAGGGTAAAGGCTTTTAGTTTTGAAACTTCTTTTCGAATAAGATCACATAAATGTTGATTACGTTTCTGAATGTCAGCGAGCCCAACCTGTAAGGCATAGTCGATGGCTACTTTACTTCCAAGCACCAAGGCGTAGGGGAGTTCCCACTCTTCAAACCTACGCGCGTCCATTCGCGGAGTATATTCATTGGCCAAAATCCAATCGGCACCGCGCATGTCTATAAAAAGTGGCTCTAACTTTTGATTGATGATTTTATCAGAAACATAAAGGAATCCTGATCCGCGAGGTCCGCGCAAGAACTTGCGCATGGTGGCACTAAAAAAATCACATTTAATCATTGAGACATCTACCGGAATTTGTCCGGCCGATTGGCAACCATCCACTAGGTAATAAATGTTGCGCTCGGCACAAAGTTTTCCAACTTCTTCCACCGGTTGAATTAAACCCGTGTTGCTGGGCACATGGGTAAGGGAAACAAGTTTGGGATGATGTTGATCCATCAGCCTTTTCATGTCGCTAACATCGACACCGCCTTCGGGCTTGCTTTTAGCGCGTACGATTTTTATTCCAAATCTTTTTTGTAGGGAAAGAAAAGCAATCTGATTTGAGATGTAGTCTTCATTAGCGAGAAGGATAGTATCTCCTTCCTGAAAAGGAATGCAGGATAGCGCCAGCGAAAAAGAGTGGGTAGCGCTTGAGGTAAACGCAATATTTGTTGATTTACAATTTAAGAGTTTAGCGGCTGATGAATAGAAACCTGCGATGTCTTCAGCTTTACTATCGGCTGCTTCATAACCTCCGGTAATACTTTCCAGGTTGAGGTAATCCTGCATGGCATCGATAACCGCTTGCGGCATGAGCGCGGCACCCGCATTGTTGAAATGAATTTTATATTTACAGCCCGGAGTTTGTGCCCTTAGTAAATCAATGTTCATGGTAGTTCTGGTTTTAGCAGTAACGTTTTACTTTTCGTTTCAATTTCTTTTCTGTTCATCAGCATCTTTCGAAACTTACCCGTTACGAACATTTCTGCTTGATCACTATAATGCTTACTCATAACATTACCCGATTGCCCAGTGGGCGAAACAGTAATTCCGTTTTCCATATCACTAAAGTCTGTAATCTTGCGAAGGGCCGGCCCGCCAGCTACTGAAAAATATCCGGTAGAGTCTAAACTGAAATGCATATTGTTGATTACCTCGCTTCCACCATCTACCACAAAAGGTCCGACATTAAAAAATGAGCGCAAAGGCTTTACTGCATCAAGCGCATGCTTGTGTGTAAGCGTATGAATTTTTCCCCATTGCCAATCATCAGAACTTTTCCCACTTGTTTTATGCAATAAGGCTAACGTGTTGGTTGCGGCTTGTTTTATTATTTGACTTCGGGTTTCTTTTTCTGAGGTCTTACTATTATCCCACCACGGTGAGTTATCATTGGTAATAAAAATCTGATAAGAATTTTTAGGGATTGAGGTCATCATGATGGCTTTGTAAGCTTCGGCACCTAGTTCATCTTCCATGGCGAGCCTCATAGTTTGTGATAACAGGTTATAGTAAACAGAAGGTGCTGTCTGCGTTGCCTTGTGTTCACCATTCCAATTATCAAGTACTTTTATTAAATCGGATAAAGTTGCATCGTTCAACGATTTTAAAACGGTAACAAGTTCCTTTGCAATGTCGGCATGCATGTGCGAGGTAACATCAAGATCTACTATTTGGATATCTTCCACTGTCCATTTTTTACCAGCCTTTATTAATTCAACAATTCTTCCCGCGCGGCTCCTTGGATAATAATATCCCGGATACAAAACTCCGTCAACGGAATCGGGTTGGTTGTTGGCCGAATACACATAACCCCATGGTGGATTTACTGCGTGTGGATTTTTAGAAAAATCGTAGAACCCTAACGGTTCATCATTGCCGCTTGCGCCATCTAAAAATAATTTTGTTTGAACGTGTTTGGCCCGAATGGGGAGTTTAGCAACGGCCCACCACGCAATGTTTCCCGCACGATCGCCATACATTAAGTTTAATCCGGGTGATGAAAAAAGTGCGGCTGCTTGCTCAGCTTGCGCGAAAGTGGATGCATGATTTAAATTATAGGCACCTTGAAGTGATTGGTTGGGTTCGTGATTAAGTATCCACCAAAGTGAAGTAGGTTTTATGCCTTCTGTAAAATCCAACAATCCATTTACAAGAGTTCCATGGGGCGTAGATTTTAAAATTAAATTTTCGTCAGACTTACCTTTTATTTTAATCACTTCGGTGCGGGTTTCAGAATCAACCCATTCACCTTTGTATTTTACTTTTCCATCGGCATTAAATTCTTCTGTATAGAAATCGGTATCGTCATTCTCAAACATGGTTAACCCCCAGGCGCAAAAATCATTCTGCCCCAGTAAACCAAAGGGGATACCCGCTATGTGATGACCGTAAAAACGAAAGCCGGGATACTCGAAGTGCGCCTCGTACCAAACAGCAGGTTGTGCAAAACCAATGTGTGTGTCGTTCTCTAAAATGGGTAGCCCCGATGCCGTGCGGTTGCCAGCGATTACCCAACCGTTACTTCCCTGCCAAAGCGGAACCGGAATTTTTTCTAACGCTTCGCTGAAGAAAGAAATCAGTGAATCTGTTCCCAGAGTTTTAACAGGGCCATTAAAATTTTTTATAATCTCAGCATTGGCAGGAGTTTGAATGGCCAGGTCTTTTAAGTAATCAGCGCCAAGTTCGCGTCTTATTTTTTCTAAAACCGGGTCGGCCCTTATGCCCTCAGCAAATCCAAATGCCATGAAGCCTGCCGCCAGGTAAATATCTTGTTCGGTGAATTCAGATTTAGGAATACCGATGATGGAAAATTCAACGGGGGTTTTTCCAGTCTTTACATATTGGTTCACACCTTTCTGATAGGCATGTGCAGCTTTCTGAAAGTTTGTTGTGTTTGCATTTAAATATTTTTCTGCATGCTCCTTCGCAAATTTGTTTATACCAAGCGTGCGAAAAAGTTTATCAACTTTTAGCAATTCAGGCCCGAGCACTTCAGACAATCGGCCGGCAGCTGCGCGCCTGATCATTTCCATTTGAAACAACCGATCCTGTGCATGCACATAGCCTAAAGCATAATAGGCATCTTCTTCATTTTGCGCATAGATATGTGGCACTCCAAAATCGTCATACAAAACCTCAACGGGTTTTTGTAAACCAGCAAGTGTTAATTCGCCCGAGTAGGTTGGCTTGGTTGAAAGCAAATAGATATAAACAGTAGCTACAAGTATTAGCACAAGAGCGGCTAATCCGAGCAAAATTCGTTTTAGTATTTTCATAGGTAGATGATGATTATCGAAAGTTAGTGATTTAACTTTAAGGGAATAAAAACAACCCAATGAAATACGCACTGATAATTTTTTGTATGATTTCCGTTGCGGCAGAAGCGCAAAACAAATACGGACTCACCCCGGTGAAATTGGAGGCGTACAAAAAAAGTATAGTTACCAATCCACAAAATGAATTGGTGAACCTCGAAAAATTTATTCCCGGACTTAAACTTGATATTCGGTATGCGACCGCCAATAATTTTACCGGAGAAAAAATTTATACTATGGCTCGTGCCTATGCGCGCAAACCCGTTGCGGAATCACTAAAGAAAATTCAGGCTGACTTAAAAAAGCAAGGATTAGAACTTAAAATTTATGATGGTTACCGGCCCTATTCGGCAACGGTAAAATTTTATGAAACGTATCATGATACCACCTATGTAGCTTCACCCTATAAAGGCTCGCGGCATAACCGCGGTTGTGCGTTAGACCTTACGGTGATTGACGGTAAAACCGGTGCTGAACTGGAAATGCCAACCGGGTACGATTCTTTTAAAAAAGAAGCGTGGCCGACTACTCCGGTGCGTGATCCAACAATCAGGAAGAACCGTCAGTTGCTTATTGATGCCATGGAAAAGCATGGCTTTAAAGTCAATGCTTCAGAGTGGTGGCATTTTGATTTTGTGGGTTGGCAAAAGTTTACCGTTATGGATATTGATTTTGAGGAGTTGGAAAATGATTAACTTTGAGAATGGACTACAAAGAATGTATTGAAATCAATCCTCAAATCAGGTTTGGAAAACCCTGTATCAAAGGCATGAGAATTTCTGTGTATGATGTGCTGGGTTGGTTGGCTTCAGGGATGACAACAGAAGAAGTGATTTTTGACTTCTCTCAGATACTAAAAATCAAATACTGGCCTGCCTTGCTTTTTCGGCTGATAAGGAACGGAAAGTGAAAGTGGTTGTATGAGTTGCTTCTGGATGAGAATAATTCGTATCGAACACTAAATCTGATTGATAAAAATTTCCTCATTTTCAATCTAACTTCGAATGGTTGCCTTTTAGTTTAATTTTGTAGAAAAACCTTATACTATACATCATATATTTTTCATTTGGATTTTCTGGAAATCCGTGCGGTATATATAATGCCTTTAGTTCGAGATAGAATTTCTTTTTTAAGGGTAGTATAACTAGAAAATTATAAGAGTTAAACTGAATATCTTGATACCTCATAACACCAACCGGGTTTTCAAACTCAAACCCCTTATTAAAATTTACTATGCTGATTCCTATTCCATAATCAATTTTCTTTTGAAGAATAAAATTGAAATTATGATCCGTGATAAATTCTTTGTAATACGTATCTTCAATTTTTAAGTCGTTATGCGTTACATCATACCTTAAATTAAGATAATACTCAAACCCAAAACTTGAAGTTTTTACAAATACGCCTGTATTTAAACTCAACCCTTGAACATTCCTTTCATAGGGGTATGGAACCGTTGGATCAGCAGGATTGACCGCCTTAAAATTAAAAAAATTCATAGCGGTACTACGCCATGTAAGTCCAACAGTAGGATATACTGATACTCGTTGTTTCTGGCTGAAGCATGGTGAAAATAAACCGTTAAGCAAAAACCAAAAGATGATACAACGGAATATGATCTTTTGGTCCAACTTGTTCATTGGTATTGGGAACTCCATTCAATGCAATCGTTATTGACATTATGAAATGCAAAGTTTGTTTTGAAAACAGTTTGCTTGGCATAGTAACCGTCAGCTGATCGATATTCCCAGTTTAATGTAGCTCCACCAAGTTCCCAACTAGCGGTACGCTTGCCAGTTGGCCAAGTATCGTATTCGAAAATGACATAACTTCCATAGGGCTTATTAGGGGCTCGTTCATCCCAATCATTGACTATATAGAAATTTAAGTCCTTGTTTCTATTATTGCTTACATCGCTTCTGCTAAACTTATAAATTTCTCCACCCTCGTTATCACCTTTTCCATAAAGATTGATGTCATATTCAAAAAAACCAAAATCACTTGCTATAGTAATAATATTGACCTCACTGGCACCTGCTGTCCAGCTCTCCTTGTGGCACTTACATTTCATTTGGTCAACAATCGCACTTGGAGACGCCATTGTCCTTCCACTATTGCTATCGTTTTTTTCGTAGATGGCTAATGGGTTTCCATTATTATCAACTCTTTCGTTGATTGAAATTACCCATACTTCATTTTCTTTGGCATACTCCTCGGAGATTAACTCTTTAATCTCTATTAGATTGTCTTCACTATCTAATGAATAGCCTTGGTAGAATGAGTTTGGAGAGTCATTTGTATAAATAACAACAATAGGCGGTTTTACGGAAAGTTTTCTCTTTTCCTTAAGTACATCATAAAACGGAATAAACACTTGTGGAAAATAATTTTTGCCAGCAATATTATCAAAAGCGTTTAGTACAGTTGGACTGACCTTATTCAGTTTATTTGTGAGATTTCTTGAATTGATAGGATTTTTTTCTTCTTGTAGTAATGTCTTGAATAAAACATTGCGTTCACCGTCAAAGGATTCTTCAATTAGTGAGTACAAGTCTTTTTTAAATTTGATTTCTGTTTGAAATGACAGAATTGATTTGCCATAAGATTTAAGATTTTCTTGGGCAAATTTGACAGCATCTACATCTATTAAACTAGATTCAGTTGGCTTTAGAAGCGGCTCAGGTTGCTCTTCGCACGAAACCATAAGCAGGAAGCAAAGCAAAGTTAGTCCTTGACTAATTTTGCGGGGGGGGGGGTAATGTTATCATTTTTTTATTTTTTTTATTTTGAAAACTAATTTAACATCTCTTTGGCTTGTGTTGATGGTTGATGTAAAGAAAAATTAAGAGGTATTGTCTTCTGCAAAACAATACCTCTTAATTTGCAAAAATTGTACATTACAACTTTATTGGTACTTCTAATTCAAATGTAATATTATGGACAAAAAGAGTAAAAAATTCCTATTCGATTATTTAAACAATGCATCACCTACCGGCTTTGAGCAAAGTGGTCAGCAAATCTGGCTTGATTACATAAAGCCTTACACCAACGATTACATCGTGGATGTGTATGGAACGGCTGTGGGTGTTATAAATCCCAAGGCAGCATACAAAGTGGTGATTGAAGCCCATGTCGATGAGATCTCGTGGTTTGTAAATTATATTACTGATGAGGGTTATATCTACGTGCGCAGAAACGGTGGTAGCGATCATCAGATCGCACCCTCTATGCGAGTGAATCTTCATACAGAGAAAGGACCAGTGGTTGGTGTATTTGGTTGGCCAGCCATTCATGTGCGAGATTCTGGAAAAGAAGAAGCGCCAAGCTTAAAAAATATTTTTATAGATATCGGTGCGGAATCGAAAAAAGAAGTGGAAGCAATGGGCGTGCACGTAGGCACGGTGGCCACGTTTCAAGATGAGTTGATAGAACTAAATAAAAACTATTTAACGGGTCGTGCGCTTGACAACCGCATGGGTGGTTATATGATTGCTGAAGTGGCGCGTAGACTTCATGAGAACAAAAAGAAGTTGCCTTTCTGTTTATATGTTGTGAATGCGGTGCAAGAAGAAATTGGTTTACGCGGTGCGGAAATGATTTCGCGCAGACTAAAACCCGATCTGGCAATTTGTACGGATGTAACACATGATACACAGTCGCCTATGTATAACAAAAAAGAAAGTGGCAATATGAAATGTGGAGCCGGACCCGTGTTATGTTACGGACCGGCTGTGCAAAACAATGTGCTGAAAATGATTATTGATGTTGCGCAGAAAAAGAAAATTCCTTTTCAGCGCCAGGCGGTTTCACGCTCAACGGGTACGGATACCGATTCGTTTGCGTATTCGGCAGAAGGCGTAGCATCAGCGCTTATATCACTTCCGTTGAAATACATGCATACTACGGTAGAGACTGTGCATAAAGATGATGTAGAAAATGTGATCAACCTGATGTACGATGTGTTGTTGCAGGTGAAGCCTGGGCATGACTTCAGGTATATTAAGTAACCAACTGTCCACGGTTGACAGCTAACAGGCGACTGTTTACCGTGGACTATTTCTTTTCGGGAAGAAGTAAAATTTAAAATCATTAACACTCTTAAATTTTGTAATATGAAGAATCTACTATTGATGCTTTTAATATTTGTTTCATTTAGTACAACCGCTCAATTTAATAAGGGAAGAATACTAGTAGGAGGAAATGTGGGATTTAGTAGCACAACCTCAAAATCAAAATTTGGAAGCAGTAGTGCCTACACTACTTCTAAAAGTTCGGAGTTTTCGTTCACGCCTCAGGCTGGTTATTTTATTATAGATAATCTTGCGATTGGCGCAGGTTTAAATCTTGAATTAACAACACTGAAACCGGAAGCTGACGTTTTTGATGAGGTGAGTACGGCTCTATTATTTCAACCCTTTGTTCGTTATTACATCAAACCAGGTGTATTCTTTCAAGGAGCTTACGGGATAGGTTCTCAAAAAGATAAACAGACATATCAGGATGTTACACAAGAGCAAAAATATGGAGCTAGTAATTGGTTATTTGCTGTTGGATACGCAATATTTTTAAACGATCGGGTGGCGGTTGAGCCTATGTTAGGATATAAAACTTCTACCCTGAAGAATAAAGACGCAGACAGCAAGAGTTGGGATTCGAGTTTATTCTTTAAAGTAGGCTTGCAAGTTTATTTAAGAGATTAAGATTAGTGTTTGAAATTGGAAGGTGTCTGTTCTTATTTTTCAATCTCAAACCCTACACTCTTCATATCATCCCAAAAACCGGGATAGGATTTATTCACTACTTCTGGACTTTCAATTTTAAGATTGGTGAGTGTGGCTAAAGGAGCAAGTCCCATCGCCATCCGGTGGTCGTGGTAGGTGTTAATTGTAATTTCTTCGCCAGAAACTTTTCCAGGAGCCAGCATCCAGCGTCCAGCATCCATTTCGGTAAGGGTTGCTCCAATCTTGCCAAGTTCGTTTTGCAGTGCAGCTATACGATCTGTTTCTTTTATACGTAAACTTTCTAATCCCGTAAAGGTTCCTGTTATTCCTTCGGCTGCGCAAACAGGCAGCACGGTTTGGGCTAAGTCGGGGCAGTCTTTAAAATCCCAGGTTAATTCTGTCGCAGTTTCTTTTTTAGAAAGAACTAATTGATTGTTTTTAAAAGTGGATGCAACTCCTAATCGATCCATGATCTCGGCAATAACCCGATCGCCTTGCAATGACTTTTCTGAAACGTTGGGTAACGTGATGGTTGCTGTTTCCGCCAAAGCGGTAAAGCCATACCAATAACTAATCGATGACCAATCCGCCTCAACAGTTATGTCTGTTGGTTTATAAGCCCTTGGTAGAATTGTAATTTTCTGAGCCTCTAAATCAATTTGGCAAGCAACCCCAAACTCAGCCATTAATGAGGCCGTCATTTGAAAGTAGGGTACACTTCCCATTTTTCCCGTAAGGGTAATGATAAGGCCCTTTGGTAAGGTGGGGGCAATCATCATTAATGCCGAGATGTACTGACTGCTTACGTTGCCCGGAATGGTGAGTGTGTTTGTCTTTTGTATTACAAATCCCTTTGTCTCGATGGGTGGAAAGCCTTCCTGTTCCAGATAGTCGATAGTAACGCCAAGTTCGCGCAACGCATCAACCAGTATTCCAATCGGGCGCTCTTTCATTCGGGCCGTTCCCGTAAGGATTTTATTCTGATTGGTAATGGCAAAGTATGCCGCTAGGAAGCGCATTGTTGTGCCGGCATCCAATACATCGATCAATTTGTCGTTACTAGTAATCAAGCGATTCATGGTTTGCGTATCGCGGGCATCTGAAAGGTTGCTAACAACTGATTGGTTTCCGCTTAGCGCTTTGAGTATTAACGCACGGTTGCTTATGCTCTTGGAAGAAGAAAGTTTATGAGTAGTGCCAAGGAGGTTGGCAGTTTTAGAAATGGAGAGGTAAGCCACAAGAAGAAATTAAAAAGCAGTATGAACAGTTAAACAAAAATCTATTAAATATAGTCATCACTTTCCTCTGGTGAGAGGATGGGTCTTAAAAATAATTCTGATCCAAAGATTTTTAGTGCGAGTTGAAACAATTTAATTTGAATAATGGTTATCTAAATATGAAGACTACAAGTAAACTTGCTATTGGTATTGGTTTAGCGGGCGGTGCCTTACTCGCTGCTTGGTTGCTAACCGGTGATCGTAAAAATAAGACAAAAGAGTTTGTCGCGAAAAGAACGGATGATGTGAAACAGGCATTTAAGAAAGTGAAGAAAGAATTAGAAGGTTCTGAAGACCTTTATGTTTAAATCGACTGATAATAATCAAGCGAGGCCTCAATTTCCTCTGCGCTAATCTCCACATCCCACACTGCCTGACCAATTCCCTTGGTTAAGGCCATTAAGATTTTATTGCCTTTATTTTTCTTATCCTGGCTCATTAAATCCAAAATAGGTTTCCTTACGGATGGTAGGTCAACTTGGGCATAAACTAATTTCAGATAGGCTGAGATTTCATCAAGCTCATCTTTTGAAAGTAAATTTTTCTTCCAGGCAATGTACGATTCGCAGTGCATGCCTATAGTAATGGCCTCACCATGAAAAATCCGATTGCCCGAATCCAGAAAATAACTTTCTACTGCATGCCCAACCGTATGCCCAAAGTTGAGAATCTTTCGCAGGCCACTTTCTTTGGGATCATTCTCCACCACCATTTTTTTAAATGCAACCGAATGTCTGATTAGGATATTCCAGTCCTGATCAGTTAATGATTTTTTCCTGAGCATGTCCCACATGCCTTTATCCGAAATCAGGCAATGTTTGATAATCTCTGCAAAGCCCGAACGCAACTCCCTTTCGGGAAGAGATTTAAGAAAATCAGGGCAGATAAGTGTTGTTACGGGATTGCAAAACACCCCGATATGATTTTTATAATTTTGAAAATCGATGCCCAGCTTTCCACCCACGCTGGCATCAACTTGGGCCAATAGCGTAGTTGGCATCAGCACAAAATCAATTCCGCGCTTATAGGTTGCCGCGCAAAAGCCCCCGAGGTCGCCCAGCACGCCACCGCCTAAAATCAGGAGCACTGAATGGCGATCGACCTTTAACGTTGTCAGGTTTTCCCAAACTATTTGGCAGGTGCTTAGGTTTTTATTTTCTTCCCCAGCGGGCATGGTGATGAGTGCGTGCGGTGGGAGTGAGTCCTTAACTAAGGGATAGCAATGCTGCGCTGTATTTGGATCAGCCAAAACAGCCACACTTGAATACGACTTTGAGGAAAAGAATCCGGTAAGTAAACTGGCCGCGTTTGAATGTATGGATACGGAAGACATGTAAGGCTATTAGAACACGAAAGAACAAATTAAATCAATTCTTGCCTTTCAGGCGGTCACACCAATAAAAATCTCACGCAATCTTATATTTGTGCCACAATTAATTGCATGGAAATAGAACCTAAAATACACTTTGACGATACGGAAGTTGCTTTTTCCTATAAAAGCGACCGCGAGCTAAAGAAGGCTAACTTTATCTTTTCTTTAGTAAACAATCCGTTTGTTTCTTCAATTGCAACCGGACTGGCTAAGGTTGGTCTTGCACTAAAACTTCCCGTAAAGGGTTTAATCCGGTCAACCGTGTTCGAACATTTTTGTGGTGGCGAAACAATTGACCAAAGTAATAGTACCATTCAAACCCTTTTCAAATTTAACGTAGGCACCATCTTAGATTACTCAGCCGAAGGCGAACACAATGAAGCCGGTTTTGATAAAACAAAAGATGAAATTCTTAAAACCTTTGACAAGGCAAAGGATAATCCGGCCATCCCATTTTGTGTATTTAAATCTACCGGATTGGTAAATGCCGATGTGTTAGAAAAAGTACAGTCAAAACAGAATTTATCAGAAGAAGAGGCCACGGCATTTGAACATTTTAAGCAACGTGTGGACGCTATTTGTGCTAAAGCACATGCATACAAAGTTCCCATACTGATGGATGCTGAAGACAGTTGGATTCAAAACCCGATTGATGAATTGTCTTATGCTATGATGCAAAAGTACAATCAGGAGAAAGCCATCGTGTTCAACACGTATCAAATGTATAGAATCGATATGCTCGATAATTTGAGAAACGCGTTTCACAATGCAGCTATGCACAATTATTATTTGGGAGTAAAGATGGTGCGTGGAGCATACATGGAAAAAGAAGCTGAGCGTGCCGAAAAGATGAACTACCCTAATCCTATTCACCCAAATAAAGAAGCTACGGATGATTCCTTCAATAAGGGATTAGCTTTTTGTGTGGATAACAAACAACGCGTGAGTTTAATGTGCGGCTCGCACAATGAATATAGCAATCAATACCTGGCTGTGTTAATGGAAAAACATAGCATGAAGAATAACGATTCGCGTATTTGGTTTGCCCAACTTATGGGCATGAGTGATAACATCTCGTTCAATCTTGTAAAGGCGGGTTACAACGTAGCGAAATATGTGCCCTATGGCCCGGTTGAATTAGTGATGCCTTATTTAATTCGCAGAGCCGAAGAAAATACTTCTGTTGCCGGACAAAGCAGTCGTGAACTTACTTTGATTAGGAAGGAGCTGGCAAGAAGAAAAAGTAAAAACGTTTAACTTACAAAGTGATGGACAGAATTGTCAATTGTCCATTTTCAATTATCCGTCAATTAAAGGCTTAATTCCTTATTTTTGCCCCTCAAAGTAAACCTCGCACATGCAGTTAAGTGAACAAGAAATTATCCGCAGACAAAGCCTTGTGGAACTTGCCAAGTTGGGCATCAACCCTTATCCGGCCGAATTATTTGAAATAAATACCTCTGCAGCCGATATACATGAGCATTATCCTAATCAGAAAATAGAGTATAAAGATGTTTCTATTGCCGGGCGTATTATGTCGCGCAGGGTTATGGGCAATGCCAGCTTTGCTGAGTTGCAAGACGAAACCGGTCGCATTCAGGTTTACTTTCGCAGAGATGATATTTGCCCGGGCGAAGACAAAACACTTTACAACATCGTTTTCAAAAAGCATTTAGATATTGGCGATATCATTGGCGTAAAGGGTTTTGTATTCACCACGCAAACTGGAGAAATCTCCATTCACGTTACCAGTTTTAAAATTCTGTGCAAGTCTCTTCGTCCGCTCCCCATCGTAAAAGAAACAAAAGATGAGCAAGGCAACACGGTGTTGCACGATGCCTTTACCGATCCGGAACAACGCTATCGCCAACGGTATGTAGATTTGATTGTAAACCCGCAGGTGCGTGATGCGTTTATTAAACGCACGCGATTAGTCAACACCATGCGTGAGTATTTGAATGGTAAAGGATACTTAGAAGTTGAAACTCCAATTCTGCAACCATTGTATGGCGGAGCAGCAGCGAAGCCATTTAAAACGCATCACAACACCTTGGACATGACGCTCTACTTGCGCATTGCTAATGAACTTTATTTGAAGCGATTGATTGTGGGCGGCTTTAATGGCGTGTATGAGTTCTCGAAAGATTTTCGCAATGAAGGCATGTCACGTTTTCACAATCCTGAATTCACGCAAGTAGAATTGTATGTAGCCTATAAAGATTACAACTGGATGATGGATCTTGTGGAGGAGATGGTTGAAAAAGTAGCGATCAATCTTCATGGTTCTACGGAAGTAAAAGTGGGCAAAGAAGTTATTGACTTTAAACGCCCATGGAAACGCTTTACCATGTATGAGGCGATAGAACATTTCACTGGCATCGATATTTCGGAAATGGATGAAGTTGCTTTGCGCGAAACCGGAAAGAAGCTTCATGTGCCGATGGACCCAACTATGGGCAAAGGAAAATTGATCGATCAGATTTTTGGTGAGAAGTGCGAGCCAAATATTGTGCAACCTACATTCATTACTGATTATCCGTTGGAGATGTCGCCTTTGGCGAAGAAACATCGCAGCAAGCCGGGATTAGTAGAACGCTTTGAGGCGATTTGCAATCGTAAAGAAATTTGTAATTCATTTTCGGAATTGAACGACCCGATCGATCAACGCGAACGCTTTGAAGAACAACTTGAGTTAGGCAAGCGAGGTGATGATGAAGCCATGACGTTGGATGAAGATTTTTTGCGTGCGCTTGAGTATGGCATGCCGCCAACAGCTGGGTTGGGTATTGGTATTGATCGCTTATCCATGATCATGACCAACTCACCTTCTATACAAGATGTTATTTTCTTTCCGCAGATGAAACCTGAAAAGCACGAAGAGGTAAATGTTGAAGCCGACTTCATGGCATTAGGTATTCGCCCAGAGCTAATTCCTATTATTCAAAAGTTGGGTATCAACTCAGTTGCCAAGTTGAAGGAAGTAAAGCCAACCAAACTCTTTAATGATATCCCGGGCATGCGCAAGAAACTGAAGTTGGAAAGCGTTCAGAATCCTACGCTTGAAGAGATTGAGGGTTGGTTGAAGTAGTCTTTAGAATCGGTAGAAGATAAATATTCCAGTAGCTGGTAAAGCTTGAATATCAATATTATTGAAATTATGATTTGACTTGATAAATTCTGCTCCATTATTATACTTGGAGGAAATTTGTTTTCGGCTGTAGGATAGTCTTAACAAAGCTTCAGTGCCAACGTAAAGGCGATCATTAATTTGAAATCGCACTCCCAGAAATGGCGAAACTCTGAGCCCTAATTCGCTATTATTATTTTCATTTTGAAGATCATTCAACTGATAATACTGCTGCTGATAAAATTGATAGAATGGTGATAGGTCGCCACCGTAATAGAAAATCCATTTTTTTGTTAGTTGGGTTTGTTTTTCTTTTCCAATGGACAAACTAATGGCATAATTATCATATTGATAATAAGCCGCGCCCCCTGATCCACTTGCAAAAATATCAACATAGAATGAGGTGCCATATCTTATTGCTGAATTAGAAGTCTTTTGTTTCTTCAACATAACAGCGAACGGATTTCCTGATGAGTTGATAAAGCCATTCAAAAGGAAATTAGTATTAAACCCAATATCTTTTGAATACGCTTTTAGATCAGGTAATTCCTGACTGTATCCGATTGAAAAAATCGAAACGAAGATGATTGTTATAATTGTTTTCATAACTTTTTTATTTAAATATAATGGTCTCGTCTAATGCATTTATTAACCCAGCCTGGGTAGTTATGCCAATGGCTTACCTAACTTAATTATCAAAGAAGCTTCGTTGCCGATCTATTTTTAAATCGCTTAGCATGCTAGATTTAATGCCTAGCGAAAAGTTGTATTGTTGGTAGGTGCCAAACGGCACCCAGTTTAAACTCATTTGCCAGCAATGTAAATCGCGGCTCAGGCTAATATTGCTTTGCGTAATTTTTTTGTTCACAAAATCGTAACCAGAATTGAATTGTATTTTCCACTTCTCAGTAAGCGATACATCGCCATTGAAGCGCATTGCCTGGGTTATGGTTGCTTTCTGGTTTTCACGGTGCCCATAATCAACATTGTAACTAATGCGCAGATTCCACGGAATTGAAAAATCTATGTAGGCATCAGGGTTTTGCAGCATGTATTGTTTATCGGTATCGGATAAGCCAGACTTGGCAATTTTATCTCTGCTTTCAGTATCACCCTTTTGTCCTTTAGGATTTAAGTTTGTACTGAAGGCAAAATTCGCTTGCGTTATCCGGCCTAGCTTTCCGGTGTTCCAAACATAGCGGCTAATTCTTCGCTCAGAAAAGATGGGATCGGTTTTCGTTTCCGGATTTTTATAATCGGTAATGATCATTCGATATTCGTAAGGATCGAGCGTGGCACCAAAGTTTAAGTTAATCTTGTTATTTAAAATATTGGTGTTGGCCGATAAGCTGAGGTTGGCGAGCTTAAAGGAATCAGCCAGAAAGTTGTAGGAAGAACCCACTGAAAGCGTATTGAATAATGCTATTTTTCGATCCACCGAATCTTTAGCGCCTCGTACTTTTAATTCAATATTATTATTTAATCCAAAGCTTAACGCACGGCTTTTACCCGGGCTTGGTGTGCCATAGATAAATCCTTCATATCTCGATTTTTGAACAATGGTTTCATGTCCGGCACCATCTTTAGTTACAAATTCCTGATAGTAACCGTATTTAGGGTCGCTAAACTGTGGTTGAAAACTAAAGCCAACGTTTGGCGTCATTACATGTCTAATAGCTTTTAATTTACTGTTGGGGTTTCTTGATAAATACATTCCGTAGATACGCGTAGTTATGCTGGCACCGCCCGAGTAATTATAAACACGGTGAAAACCGTTTGTTTTTGTTGATGTGAATTTGCGCGTAGAGTCATTATAACTCCAATCTAATTGATCAAAATACCAACGCTCGTCATACGTCATACTTGGGCTTATGGTAAGAAATTTTAATAGCTTAAATGATGTACTTAATGGAATGTTATGACGCACACCCTTTTTTGCATTCTTAAAGAAAAGCGGAAGGTTACCGAAAGTAAAAGGCGCAATGCTATCTGTTGTACTTGTACCAATCCTGCCCAGGTTGTTCGTTAATTGGTTTGTGCCATTCATTGAATAGCGCGTATTCAAATTTTGAAGGAATAAACTTTTCTTTGCATTTTTAAATGGATAGATGTTGTTCATATTAAAACTAACATCGGGCATAGGCAAATCAACTTGTTTAGTGCTAATGTTTTGACTGTGGCGAAGGTTAACTCCTAAACTAAAAGGAGTGCCTACAAACGATTTACTGTAATTAATATTTGAGCTTAGGTTTTGTGTGGTGTTATCAATATGTGAGGATTGTGCATTGGTGTTTACACCCAAAAAATTATTTTTATTGTAGGTGGAACTGGCTGCATTTACCGATGCCCCAAACCGACTGCTTCCGCGACTTTGTGGGCTGTGTGACCATGTCAATCGAAAATCTTTTGTTTTTAAAGGAGCCTCTATTTTTTCATTATTAACATTGTTAGTAAATGTAAAATTGAATGTGCCCGTGTATTTATAGCGGGTATTATAATTTGTATTAAAATAGATGGCACTACCGCCTTTTGCATAGACATCGCCAGTTATCGCCAGTTTGAAATATTCGTTGATGTCAAAGAAATAGCCTCCGCCACGAAGGAAGAAACCACGCCTTCGCTCTTCACCATATTTTGGAATTAATATTCCTGAAGCACTTTTGCGCGGAGCCGGAAAAATTCCAAATGCAAATCCTAACGGGGTTGGCACATCATTAAATTCCATATAGAATGGACCCGATACCATTTTATCACCGGGTATAGCTTTTACCCTTTTAGAAATAATGCGATAGTGTGGGTGTGCCAGGTTGCAGGTTGTATACGCGTTGTTAATCGTAAACAATTCATTCTTTTCGTTTTTAAAAACAACTTCACCATGCAGGAAGCCATCACCTTGCGTGGTAACTACCTCTGAGATTTTAGCTCTTTTGGTTTTGAAATTGTAAACCATGTCTTTGGTTTCGTATTTCTCGGCACCATTAATAAAAATAGGATAGCCAACACTTTTCCCGGTAGAGTCCTTGCTGCTGCGCGCGGTAATGGTTGATGTTTCGTAGTTAATTACTATTTCATCGGCTTGCAACTCAATAATGCCATACTTAACCTTAGCATCGCCATACAATTTTATGATTTTGTTTTGCAGGTTAGAATTTATTGAGTCGCGGGCCGAATAGGTGATGGTAGTTTCAATCGGGCTTTTAGAAACCGTCTTGGTAGAGTCTGATTTAATTGTTGCGGTATCGTTTTTGTTAGTAATGTCGGGCGGGCGCAGTGAATCCTGCTTTACAGGGAGCTGGCCGGGTGGGGTTCGCACCGGTTTTTCTACCTGCGCATAGCCTGAATAGAAGGAAGAAATAAAAAAAATGATGAAAATAAAACGCTGCACAATACCAATGGGCTCTGATTTGAATTTCAGGGGTTTAGCTTTTAGTGAAAAATTCACAACTTTACGCAAAGTTATTGCAAATACGTTAGTCATTAGTAACCCTGTGAAGAATATCGGAGCAAAGCTCATCCTGTTAGCAATAACCTTGCTAAATTTTTCGGCTACCACCTACACGCCTGACTTTAAGGTTAATGTGGTTGTTATAGATGCCGGGCATGGTGGCAAGGACCCAGGAACAAGTGGTACCTCAACAAAAGAAAAAGACGTGGCCTTGAAGATTGCCCTTAAATTGGGCAAGTACATTGAAGACAGCATGCCGGGAGTAAAAGTAATTTATACCCGTAAAACTGATAAATTTATAGCATTGGACGAACGGGCTAAGATTGCAAATAGGAGTAGTGCCGATCTTTTTATCTGCATTCATGCCAATGCCCTGAAAGGTGCGCCTGCGCGCGGCACAGAAACTTATGTAATGGGCTTGTACAAAGACAAAGCTAATTTTGAAGTGGCCAAGCGCGAGAATTCGGTAATATTAATGGATGAGAACTATCAGGAACGCTACGAGGGTTTTGATCCAAACAGTCCCGAGTCGTATATACTCTTTACTCTCAATCAAAGTGCTTATCAGGAAAATAGCTTAAAGTTTGCCCAAAAAGTAGAAGAACAGTTTAAAACGAGAGTAGGTCGGTCGAGCCGGGGTGTAAAACAGGCCGGATTTATAGTGCTTTGGCAAACCACAATGCCTAGTGTGTTAATTGAAACCGGTTTTTTATCCAACAGCAAAGAAGAAGCATTTTTGGCAAGTGATAATGGCCAGGATTTAATAGCCTCCGGAATATATCGTGCATTTAAAGAATATAAAACTGAAATTGAATCCATAAAGTAAGAACTGTGAAGAATAAAGAATTTAAAGTTGGTCTTTTTGTGGCCATAACGTTGGTGCTGCTCTATTTCGGTTTCAATTTTTTAAAAGGCATCGATTTTTTCACCACCACCGATAAGTATTATGTTATCTATGATAATATTGATGAGCTCGCGGTTTCCAATCCAGTATTAATAAATGGTTTTGCTGTTGGGCGGGTAAGTCATATTAACATCATGCACAATAAGTTGAACAAAGTACTGGTTGAATTGATGATTGATTCTGATGTTCAATTGGGCGACTCTACACAAGCGATTTTAAATAGTGACTTCCTTGGCGGGAAATCTATTCTACTTTCAATCGGAAAAATAAAAAAACCTCTTAACCCAAAGGACACCTTAATTGCGGTTGTTGCAAAAGGTATGTTGGATCTTTTATCAGAAACAGCAACGCCAGTGGCTGATAACGTGCAAACAACCCTAAGAAAATTCAACATCATTCTCGATAACTTAACTAAAAACTCACAACAGTTAGATACCATTTTTTTGCGCCTTCAGGCAACGCCAATTTTACTTAACCGAACATTGACTGCAGCAAATGCATCCGTAGAAGAGCTTACGTTAAATTTCAAATCAGTTACAGGAAACTTGAACGGAACGCTTACCGAATTAAAACCAGTAGTCACTAATTTTAAAATTTTCTCCGATTCACTTAAGCGTATGGAGTTAAACCAAACCGTAAGAGAAGCAAAGCAAACCGTTCAGAAGCTAAACGCCATGATGGATAAGTTTGGGCAAAGCAACAGCACCATTAATAAATTAATGACTGAAGATTCCCTGTATGTTAATCTGAATAAATTATTAATGGACTTAGATACACTCGCCAAACATTTTGACGATAATCCAAAACATTTCCTGGCGCCTCTTGGAAAAAGCAAAAATAAAATAGATCGCGATCGAAGAAAGGAAGAGGCTGCCAAACAGAAGAATTAGTTTCACCTAAATACTTTTGATACATGGATCTGGAATTCAATAAAAATGAGGACCAGTTGAAGCAGCTATGTGCTCAACTAAAATCAAAAGAAAAGAAAACGCGCTTAGGCGGAGGCGAAAAGAAAATTTCAGATCAACACCAAAAGGGAAAACTAACGGCTCGTGAACGCATTCAATACCTGATCGATAAAGATTCTGATTTTATAGAAGTTGGTCTGTTTGCCGGAGAAGGTATGTATGCCGAACACGGTGGTTGCCCTTCGGGTGGCGTAGTTACAGGTATTGGATTTGTAAAGGGAAGGCAGTGCGTAATAGTGGCTAACGATGCCACCGTAAAAGCGGGAGCCTGGTTCCCCATCACAGCAAAAAAGAATTTGCGAGCGCAGGAAATTGCCATGGAAAATCGCTTGCCGATTATTTACTTGGTAGATAGTGCAGGTGTTTTTCTTCCCATGCAGGATGAAATTTTTCCAGATAAGGAACATTTCGGCAGGCAGTTTAGAAACAATGCAAAGATGAGCAGCATGGGCATTGTGCAGATAGCTGCTATTATGGGAAGTTGCGTAGCAGGAGGTGCCTACTTACCTATCATGTCGGACGAGGCAATGATAGTTGATAAAACTGGCTCTATATTTTTAGCAGGTTCTTATTTAGTGAAGGCAGCGGTTGGTGAAGATATTGATAATGAAACATTGGGCGGTGCCACAACTCATTGCGAAATTTCTGGTGTTACCGATAACAAGTTTCCAAATGATCAGGCTTGTCTGGATCATATTCGAAATTTGTTTGATAAGATTGGCTCATCGCAACTTGCTGGGTTTGATCGCGCGAAATCCACTAAGCCAAAAGAAAACCCACAAGATATTTTTGGACTACTACCACACGATCGCGTAAAGCCTTATGATATGTTGGATATCATCAAAAGAATTGTTGATGATTCCGAGTTTGATGAATACAAAGCGTTATATGGCAAAACGCTATTATGTGGGTTTGCACGGGTTGATGGATGGGCAGTAGGGATTGTTGCCAATCAACGCAAAGTGGTAAAAACAAAAAAAGGTGAGATGCGCATGGGTGGAGTAATTTATTCCGACTCTGCCGATAAGGCAGCGCGCTTTATTATGAATTGCAATCAACGAAAAATTCCGTTGGTGTTTTTACAAGATGTTAGTGGCTTTATGGTTGGCAGCAAGGCCGAGCATGGAGGCATTATTAAGGATGGTGCTAAGATGGTGAATGCTATGGCTAACTCCACCGTACCAAAGTTTACGTTTCTGATTGGCAATTCGTATGGCGCTGGCAACTATGCCATGTGTGGAAAAGCTTATGACCCAAGATTAATTTATTCCTGGCCAACTGCCCAGCTCGCGGTGATGAGTGGAAGTTCGGCTGCGAAAACGTTATTACAAATAAGAGTGAGTTCATTAAAGGCGCAAGGAAAAGTAATTACGCAGCAAGAAGAAGATGACTTGTTGAAAGAAATTACCGATCGATACAATGAACAATTAAGTCCTTACTATGCAGCTGCCCGGCTTTGGGTGGATGGTGTGATCAATCCACTAGAAACCCGCACGGTTATTTCGATGGGTATTGGGGCAGCCAATCATGCACCTGTGGAGAAATTTAATGTGGGAGTTATCCAAACTTAGTTTTTTTGTTATTGAATTGCAGTAACTGAGGTTAGAAGTGTGGCTTTGCCAATCGTATAGATTATTGTTTTAAATTTAGGGACATGATTCAAAAACTATTCTTCTATTGTTAGTTGGTAGTATTGGTTGTTATCAATCTTCAAATCAAATTACAATTAATCAATCCAATGAGGCTTACCTTTATGACTAACCGTAACACTGTATTGATTTGCCTTTATGGTATTTGAATTATTAAGATTGGTAAAAATGACATTAATAAATTTCGAAAGGCTTTTTATTTTTTCGCTCATACTAGTAATTATTGGAAGTTGTAGTGATCGAAATAGTTCTGCCTCCATTACTCCAAATGCTGACTCGGACAATGGTGGTCTTTTTTTGCCGGATGGATTTGGCGCACTGGTGGTAGCTGATAGCGTAGGACTAACCAGGCATTTTGCTGTTAATGACAATGGAGATATTTATATGAAGCTGCGAATCACTACTGGTGAATTAGGCAACATGGCATTAAGAGATACTACGGGTGATGGTAAAGCAGATATTTTTCAACGATTTGGAGACTACCCAAACGATGGAAGCTTTGCCACTGAAATGCGAATACATAATGGCTATCTTTATTTCAGCTCTGAGACAGTTATTTACAGACAAAAACTAACGCCTTCTAAATTAATTCCCGAAAGCAAAATTGAAACACTGGTAACCGATCGGTATCCTATTCGATGGCACAATGCAAAGTCATTGGCATTTGATAATAAAGGAGGCATGTATGTTACCTTCAGCGCTCCAACTAATGTGTGTGAAGACTGGACTTCAACAGTTGGCAATTCACCACCAAATGTTAAAGGAGAATTTCCTTGCATGCAATTGGCAGACTTTGGTGGCATTTGGAGATTCGATGAGAATAAATTAGGTCAGGTGCAATCTGAAGGTCAGCGATATGCTATGGGCTTGCGAAGTGTTGTTGCACTGTCGTGGAATATGGATGATAATAGTTTGTATGCGGTGCAACATGGAAGAGATTATCTGTATGGGCACGCGCCTCAATATTTTACACCTTGGCAAAACGCGGTGCTACCGGCAGAGGAGTTTTTGAAAATTAATGAAGGCGGTAATTTCGGTTGGCCTTATACGTATTACGATCCGTTTAAAGAGAAGCGAATGTTAGCGCCCGAGTATGGTGGCGATGGAATAAAGGAGGCATCTAGTCTGCAATTTCCAAACTCAAAACCATTTGAAAATCCGATCATGGGATTGCCAGCTCACTGGGCGCCAAACGATTTGTTGTTTTATAAAGGCAATCAATTTCCGGCCAGGTATAAGAAAGGTGCCTTCATTGCGTTTCATGGATCTACCAATCGTGCTCCTTACCCGCAGGCGGGTTATATCGTAGCTTTCGTTCCTTTTGAAAATGGAAAACCTATCAATAAATGGGAAGTTTTTGCAGATGGTTTTACGGGGGTGGATACTATTGTGAATATGAAAGATGCAAAATATAGACCTATGGGTTTGGCCGAAGGGCCGGATGGATCTTTGTATGTTTCTGAATCTAAGAAAGGAAAAATTTGGCGCATTGTATTTAAGGCCGATACCACAAAATTTGGGGAAGCGCAACTGGCCAATATGGAAAAAAGAAAATCAAGAACGTACATAAAAACACCTGATGAACGTAAAGATAATTTGTCTTTAAGAAACCCGATCAACGCTGCCGATTTATATGCCAGTCATTGCGCAACATGCCATCAGCCCAATGGCGAGGGTCAGGACAATAGATACCCACCCCTTACTAAATCTGAATGGGTAATAGGTAAGAAGGAAGATTTAATTTCGGTTATTTTGTTTGGGCAGAAGGGCGAAATAAAAGTTAACGGGCAAACATACAATCAAATTATGCCAGCCTACTCATTTCTAACGGATGAAGAGTTAGCAAACCTGATTTCTTTCGTCAGAAATAATTTTGGAAACAAAGCGCTTGCAATATCTGCTGCTGATGTAAGGTTGATTAGACAAAGTGGCGGCAAATAATTTTTTGAGTAAGCGCAAAGTGGAATTTAGAATTATTTTTTGATGTACATCGAATTGATTTTTTTTATATTCTTGCAATGATGTCAGAGAGTGAATTAAAGGCGTTGGTTTCCCTTTTGGATGATGAGGATAGGCAAATTGCCACGCACATCCACGAAAAAATTCTTTCGTTAGGGACTGAAGCCATTCCTTTTTTAGAAAAAGAATGGGAGAGTAATCTTAACCCGACCGTACAAGGACGAATTGAAGAATTAATTCACACGCTTCAGTATGATCTCGTTAAGGAGCGACTTAAAAAATGGTATTCTGAAGATGAAAAAGACCTGCTTACAGGTATGTGGATTATTGCTACTTATCAATATCCTGATATAGAACTCGAAAAGCTTAAGCAAGACTTAGAACAAATTTATTACGATGCCTGGCTTGAGTTCCGTCCGGACCTCTATGCATTCGATCAAGTTAAAGCAATCAACGGTGTTATCTTTAATAAACTAAAGTTTGGAGCAAATACCAAAAATTTTCATTCGCCAGGAAACTCCATGATTAACATTGTCTTGGAAACCCGCAAAGGAAATCCCATTACACTATGTGTTATATATTTGCTGATAGCGCAAAAGTTAAAGTTACCCGTACAGGGTGTTAATCTTCCTAACTTATTTATACTTACCTACAAGGACAATAATCATCAATTTTATATAAACGCTTTTAATCGCGGGCTTATTTTTTCTAAACAAGATATAGAGAATTACATCCACGAATTGCACATGGTTCCGCAGCCATCATTTTTCGAGCCTTGTAATAATTTAGAAATTATTCGCAGAGCGTTGCGCAATCTTGTTATGTCGTTTGAGAAAATGGGTGAACATGCCAAAGCCGAAGAAGTAAAGTTATTATTGATTGAGATTTCGGATGGCGGAGATTTGGGGGTTTGAGGTTTCAATACCCAAGGGAAAGATCGAATGAAGATGTGTGAGCGCTTATTGATCCTAATTCCGCAACTAGGTTGAAGGTTAAAAGTTAGTTGAGTTGCAGTAACGTGTTAGCATCGATTTCATGCCCGCCTTCAAACTGAATTGTTTTAATATCCAGATTTAATTTTTTATTTAGTTGGGTCATCTCTAAAACGCGCGTGTCTGTAAGAAAGGGATCATGGCTGCCAAATACTTCTATCACTTCTTTATCCTTTAGCATGATAGCTCCTTTTTCAAAATCCATATCAGCAGGAAAAATGCCGGCCCATAGAACAAGACGATGAAATTTTATTTTGCCATTCAATGCCCAGCGCGAAACGGTGGCTCCGCCTTGCGAAAAACCGAACAAGGTTATTTCGCCTTTGAATGAATCCGCAACTTCTGTTTGGTAAATCTGATTTAGATAGGTAACGTAGTTATCAATATCCATCAACCGATTTTCGCGTGTCATCCAGGTAGAGCCAACCTTATTATTTCCCGACTGGCTTCTTTTGGTTACATCTTCTAAGTAAAACCGCGAAAGCCCTTCCGGTGCAATGATGCATGTCTCTGGATTTTCTAAAGGTGCAAATTTTTTTAAGAAGTACTGAGCGAGTTGACCATAACCATGAATGACAAACCAGATTTTCTTGGTGGCAGTAGAAATTTCGCCAAGTTTATAATACCGGGCTTTAAAATTAAAGTTGATTACTTCTTCTTTCATGGTACTTGAAACAAAAACGGCTATCGGTAAACCAATAGCCGCTTGTGTTCTGCTTTTAATTATTTATCTCTTAAAGCCTAATGCGCTGCCTGCGCAATGTGTGGAAGGTTCGTCAAACGTATATTGAATGTAGTAAATGCCTGTAGCATTGCAAGGATAGGCAATGGCTGAAACAAGTTGGCCATTAATTTTGCTTGTTGCCACTTTGTTTCGCTCTTTATCAAAAATGCTTACCGTTACACCATCGGATGCAGTACCGTTGGAACAAAGGTTGATCATGTATTGAGTGCCCTTGGTAAAAACATAACTGTATTCAACTTTGTCTTTTGTTTGGCCATCTACTTTATAGCTCTTTAGAAAATTAAAACCGGTACTTAACTTTGGAATGCAGGCGGTAGCTAAGTTATCTGAATTGCACTGTTGATCACTAAGTTCATTAGAATTGGCAACCAGTGTGGAGATGAATAGAAAAATAAATGCTAACTTTTTCATAGAGGTATAGAAATTCTTTTCAATTAATAATTTTGGTTCGGATCGAATTGGTGATGTTTTTTATTTCCTCAATATTTTCCTGAGTAATATCAATGGTTGTGGTGCTATTGTCTTTTATTACAGCAACTCCATCAACAATTTCCATGGTCGACTCTTTGTAGGTGTAATTAATATTTATTTTGTCGAAGGCACCTTTCAATTGATTAAGATCTTCCATTAAGCTAACCATGTTTGAATCTTCTTTGTAAAAAGAAAAGAGCAACATAATTTGCTCAAGTATTATCTTTTGTTCGCCAATGGTTTCCTGAAGTTGTTTGTTCTGTGGATTTTTTGCTGCGGTTTGACAGGTTATCTGCATAGCCTCTAGCCAGCCTCCAGTCAAAAGTAGCACACTCAGGTTATCCCGACTCTGCGATTGTAAATAATGATTGATCTGGTTGAAATTCATGGTAGTAATTAGCAACAAAGAGTCTAGGTTTTTACTGTTAGTTGCTAATCGGCCAATTGTTTTTACATCAAAGAACTGCCCGATATTTAATTCATCTGCAAGTGATTTAATCGAGCTAATGTATTTAATGCCATCTTGGTTGTTACCAAAAATATTAGTGTACCCAAGATCGGTGCCGTAAATGCCCAAGTTCAAAGCTTTATTAAAGTTGCTGTTATACCTTGGCAAATTGTCGGAGGGGTTCAATAAGGCTGCATTATATTTTGAGCCTGATTCTTTGAGCAACATTGAAATTTCAATGGGGCTGGGTATCTGATCCAAAATTGAATTTATGACTTCTTCATCCACGCCTGAGCCTGCCGTTTTTGTAGTATCCAGACTTTCGAGAAATGCCTGATCATCAGGCTTTTTATCCGATGTGCAGCTGCAAAGTATGCCCGCCACAACAACAATTAAAATTAGTTTCATACTACTTTTTGATTGACCACAAAAATAAGAATTATGACTTCGTAACCAACACTTTGCTTAGGGCTATTTCTTAACTGAAAGGCTAAATTGGTCGAAGATTCCAATAATTCGCCTTAGCACTTCGAAATAAAGAGCTATGCAAAAGAGTATAGTCATACACCAGATCACGACCAGATTAAAGAGGTAGGTGCTCACGGTTAAACCAAATAAATTCTTTTCGGGAAAGAAAAAGGCAGTGCGGTAGTCAGCAAAATGTTTAGGATTAGGGGATTGGAAAATGGGATCTATATGTTGGATCAGCATTCCCTGGTATTCCATAATCCGCTCCTTAACCGAAACATTTCGAACCAGGTCAGAGAGACTTTCATTAAAGTAACTATTCTTCTCTTGCTGAATATCAAATCCCTGACTCTGATAAAAAGCCATCTTCTTTTCGATCAGATCAGAATTTGCATTATACTCTTTTTGATAATGCTTTTTATAATCATCTAGGTACTGGTTGAGTTGCTCTCCAATTTTTGGCGAGTACGCATCTTGAATAAAAACTGAATTTAGATCCACCTCACTTAGGCCTGCTTTGAATGATTCATTTTTTAATTCTGTGTATAGAATTTTTTTGTTGATTTTTTGAATCTGCTGGATGGAGTCCTCCTTACTAGGATACGTATCAATAAGAAATTGATTTTTCTTCTTTAATTCATCGGCAAGATAAGCTGATTTAAAGTCGGCTTCTGCTTCATTGCGTTCATAGTCATAGTAGGTTTTTTGATATTCGTTATTTTTAAATTGATAAACTGCAATGGCTTCATACGCCCATCGCGAGGTCATTAAATCAGCCATTAAAGGAACTTTACCTTTCGTGCTAAGCATCTCATTTAGTTTATCAAAATCAAAAAGTAATCCGCTAAGAATCATTTGTGGAATTAAGAGTAACGGAATTAAAATATAAACCGTAACAGCCGAATTGAACGCAGATGAAATATTGAGCCCCAACACATTTGCAAAGCAAGAGGTTGTAAATAAAACGAACCAAAATGCCAAAGTCATTCCCTGAATTTCCAGTATCCAGTTACCAATTATAATAAACGTAAAGGTTTGGATGGCTGATAAGAGGAAGAGGATGGCTAACTTAGAAATCAGGTAACTGCTCCAACTAAGATTTAAAAAAGACTCTCGCTTTAAAATTTTTCGATCGCGGATAATTTCTTCGGCACTTACTGTAAGCCCCATAAACAAGGCAACAATAATCGCCATCAACATAAAGGCTGGCAGATTTTCGTTATACCGAAATAGATACTCCTTTCCGTTTGGTGCACTTTTATATTTAATAATAAAGGCTAATAGAATGGCCAATGCGGGTGCTTCCAATAAATTGATAAGCAAATATTGTTTGTTACTGAGTTTTGCAAGAAAGTTACGCGTAGTAAAAATGATGGCTTGACTTAATCGCGAAGGTAAGTGAAGACTTTGTGGGGGTTCTTCATGTGTCTTCTCGATGAACGCAGGCTTAAAATTACTCTTAAACATTTCGTTCCATTGCATGGGTGTAACCTTTCGCTTATTGGTGGGTTGTCCATATTCGTCAACTACACGAGCCTCAATGATGTTAAATATTTGTTCGGGGTTAACATTGCCGCAAACCTCACATTGCCCGCGGCCACTATCTACCTGATTGGTTGCTTTTTTGAAATAGGTAACTGCAGCAACGGGATTTCCATAATAGGTGGGGTAGCCCCCAGTATCCATCAGAATCATCTTATCAAACATTTTATAGATGTCGGATGACGGCTGATGAATAACAACAAAAATTAATTTTCCCTTTAAGGAAAGTTCCTTTAGTAAGTCAATTACATTTTCTGAATCGCGTGAAGATAAACCTGAAGTTGGTTCATCCAGAAAAAGAATGGCGGGTTCGCGAATTAGTTCAAGCGCAATGTTTAATCGCTTTCGCTGACCACCACTTATTTGCTTATCTAAAATGCTTCCAACTTTCAAATCCTTTCGGTGATCTAAGCCCAAGTCCTCAAGCGCTTTCATCACGCGCTCATGAATTTCCGCTTCTTTTAATTGAGCAAAACAAAGTTTAGCGTTGTAGTAAAGATTCTGATAAACAGTTAATTCTTCAATAAGCAAATCATCTTGCGCTACGTAACCGATTACACCTTCAACTTTGCTTTTATCAGCATGTATATCAAAGCCGTTAATTTTAATAGTTCCTTTCCCAGGTTTTTCAAGACCCGCCAAAATATTTAACAAGGTGGTTTTACCCGCACCACTAGCGCCCATAATGCCAATAAGCTTTCCCGGCCCTTCGGCAATCTTTACATCACGAATTCCAATGGTTCCATTGCGAAAGGTGAACTCATCGATTTTAGCAACAAACGAAAGTTTAATTGTTTGAATCTCCTCATTGAAATCGGCAACTAAATCGCTGTAGTATAAGGCGGCACCATCCGGTGTTTTTATTGTGCTTCCTTGCGAGAACAAATAAACACGCCCGGGTTTCATGGTAAAGCCATTCAGGTTATTTGAGTCTGCGCCCAGATACTTTACAAAGTACATACCCACGCTACTGACTTGCAAAAACACAAAATGGCCATCAACATGTGCGTGCATATGTTTTTGCAGCGGAGTTGCTGCCTGATTGCCTTCATTGGCAATCAGGATGTCCGAAAAGTTTAATGAATTTAGTTGTTCAGAAACGACAAAACTTTCGATCAGTTTATATTCATCCTGTATAATATTAAATACTGTTGATACCGTATTTACAATTTCCATTCGCTGGTTGGTAAACTGTTTATCAGAACTTACCAACTCTAGAATTTTTATTAGAACAACAACTTTCTGTTTCTGTGTAAGGGTCTTATTAATTTTTTTACAAATGGCCAGTGTGCGAATAGAATCCTTTACCGAAGTGGGCTTATTACTTCTATCGTCTTCGTGTTTGTCTGTTTGCTGAATATAGCCCGAAATCTCATCGTAAAGTTTCAGGTATTCATCAACGGTCGACTTCTCCAATTCCTGCTGGAAGAAGTTGATTGCAAATCCTCGTTCGTTATCCGAAACACCGCCATCTTGTTTTGAAATAATTGCAAAGAGCTGGGTTATGGCTTTTAGGATTTCCTCACTCATAGAATAACCGGTTTATTAATCGGTAGGTAAAAAATACTCCAACAGCAAAGTTAATAGGGCTGAAAATCGAAAGGCACCTTTACCAATTCGGCTAATTCTTGACCAGACTCTTCCATATCTTCGTCATCTTCTAAAAAATGCCAGATAATTTTTGCGTTAGGAAGTGTCTCCAGAATCTTAAAGATATCGAGCAGTTCCCGTGAGGTGGCAATGTTGAAATATTCAAATTTTATGACTAGTACTGTTTCAGGATTGGGCTCGCTTTTGTAGTTCTGAAACCATTGTTTTATTGGTTCAAAAAAAGCAGTAGGATTATCAAGTAATGATTTTCCTTCAATTCGAAAAATATTTTTTTCCTTATTAAACTCTACAGCTGGTGTAAGTTCTAAGTCGGGTAGATTAAGTGTTTGCACAGGTAGATTAAGTTAGAAGTCAAAATTCTGCTGTAAAGGAAGAATAAATAAATTTCAAATCAACCTGAATTTAATCATTCTTTAAACTGGCTTTATTGAATACAAATGGGAGTAAGGAGCTAGCGGATGTACATTTTATCCATTGATTGTCCGTATGATGCATAATTACCTCAATGGGCGCTTGCTGCCTTTCTTCAAACTCGGCCATTACCTGCCGGCAAGCCCCGCATGAAGCAGCAGGCGAAAGTTCTTTATGATTTTTTTTATGAGCGATGATGGCCATTTTCATGATTTTCTTTTCAGGATGCTGTGCGACCGCAGCATATAAGGCAACCCGCTCGGCACACATGCAAAGTGGGTACGATGCATTTTCTTGGTTTGAGCCCGTTATCAGCGTGCCGTCTTCTAAAATAAGTGCTGCACCCACTAGAAATTTTGAATAGGGGGCATACGCGTTTAGTGCAGCTTCTTTGGCTTTATGAATCAAATATTTTGACTCTGTATCAAACTCATCCAATGAAGTAACTATTTCAAATTCTTTCATACTGTGTTTTTTTGAATTAATTGTTATACCTCTCAACTTGTGATTTTCTTACGTTCTCGTGAACTTTATGGCAGCAATAAAGACGTTCACCACAAAGGCTCAAAGTACACAAAGTTTTAAGAAGGATATACCGAATGAACTTCTCTTTTATAATATCAATTAGAAAGATAATAAACTGAATTCTTCTACGGAAATATTAGGTGTAATTCCTTTATTTTATATTTCTTTATTCTACTATGAAAAATAAACAGGTTCTGGTTTTAGGGGCAGGAAGATCTTCTTCTGCACTAATTAATTATTTATTAAACCAATCGTTGCTTAATAATTGGATTGTTACCGTGGGCGATATTTCAAAACAAATGGCGGAACAGCGCATGCGTGGATTTGTTGCGGGGCATGCAATTGAATTTAACATAGATGATTACGAAAATAGTTGCAAGGCAATTGCGGCAGCAGATGTAGTGGTCTCCTTGTTGCCGGCACATTTGCATAGCAAAGCCGCGCAAATTTGTTTGCAGGAGAAAAAGCATTTTCTTACAGCAAGCTATGTAACAGACGAGATGAAGGCATTTGATGCAGAAGCAAAATCAAAAAATCTGCTCTTCCTTAATGAATGTGGGCTGGACCCAGGCATCGACCACATGAGTGGTATGCAGGTCATTGACAGAATCCGCAAGGAAGGAGGCAAGCTTACTTCATTCGAATCTTTTACCGGTGGTTTGATTGCACCTGAAACCGATCCTGAAAACCCATGGCGTTATAAGTTTACCTGGAACCCACGCAATGTGGTAATGGCCGGGCAAAGTACAGCGCGGTTTTTAGAACACGGGCAGTATAAATTTATTCCCTATCAACAGCTTTTTAAACGCCTTACAAATGTGTCGGTTCCCGAATACGGTGAGTTTGAAGGTTATGCTAACCGCGATTCCTTAAAATATTTAGAAACGTATGGCCTCCAAGGAATACAATCTATGCTGCGTGGCACCTTGCGTAATAAAGGATATTGTTCGGCTTGGAATATTTTAGTGCAATTGGGTTGTTGTGATGATTCGTATCAAATGGAGAATGTGCAAGCGATGACACACCGCGATTTTATTAATTCATTTTTACGATTTCATGAAACCGAATCAATTGAAGAGAAGATTTGTTCAGTGTATAATCTTTTGCCAAAGAGTGAGGAGATAAAGAAATTTGTTTGGAGCGGTTTTTTCTCTACCGAATTGGTAGGCCTTGAAAAAGGCACTCCCGCTCAGATTCTCGAACACATTCTAAATAAGAAATGGAAACTTGCAACTGGTGATAAAGATTTTATTGTGATGTGGCATCGGTTTAAGTATGAGCACGAGGGATTAAAAAAGGAAGTGCAAGCCTATCTCACCGCTGTTGGCGATGATGAAGTAAGTACGGCTATGGCAAAAACGGTAGGCTTGCCATTGGGCATTGCTACTAAACTTTTGTTGCAAGGAAAAATTGAAAGTCGTGGCGTTGTTATTCCGGTGCAGAAGGAATTCTATGATCCTATTTTGGAGGAATTGAAAGAGTTAGGAATTAGTTTGAGGGAGCAGGAAATGTAGGATTACTATTAGGCACATTAAGATAGGAAGAGGATAATCTCTTAATTTTCTCAATCTCTTCTTAGCAAAACACTTAACGGTAGCGATAAAAAATAAACTCCCGTAATTAGAGTTGATCCCGAAAGGAAATAGCACAACGCTGTTTGAACGATGTAGGCGAGTGGCACCAAAATCATTCCCATAGAAAATTTGAGCGAACCAATAAATTGCGGATCAGATACTTTGGTCTTCAATACCCATTGCAGAATGGCAAACGGGATTAGGTGATTAACAAACTGATAAATGAAAAACGGATTTAGCCATTTGCTTAACGCAGATTTCTTTTTAGTGATCGGGGCTTTTTCGTTGGGATAGTTGTTTATGATCGATTGATCAGATTGCAATTGCTCAACCAAGTCGCTTTTTATTTCGCGATGCTTTTTAAAATAGGAGACCTGTGTTTCATAATCTTCTGAAGGAATATTCAGGATTAACGACTTCATTTCTTCGGCAGTCTTAGTAATAAGTGCCTCAAGATTTTGTTGAGTTGTGTTTGTTGTAGTACAAAATTCATTTGCTAAAATAGGATTACCAAAATTGACCAGCACACGTGACCGAAATGCATTATGCGAATCGTATTGAACCCCAACAGGCACAATTTTTACGCCCAGCTTCCAGTCATGTCTTTCTTCGGCAGCTATAGCCATTCGCGCAAAGCCTTTTTGTAGCGGCCTTAAAAACCAACGATCGTTATGATTGCCTTCGCCAAAAATTAAAATGCACTTACCACGAGTAAGAAGGTTAACACACATTTCAATGGTTTCGTCATTTTTGCGTAGTGTGCTAAACCCATCGCGAAACCGATAGACCGGAATCATTTGAAGAATATTCAGGATTTTTTTAACCAATGGTTTTTTAAAAACATTGGCGCGCGTTATAAACCAAGGATCGCGCCTCATGCTGCAGGCCATCACCACAGCATCTAAAAATGCATTTTGATGGGTGCAAACGAAAATGACCGGCCCTGAAGGTATGGGCGAATGTTTGTTTGTTTGCCAGCGTTTGAAATAGAAAAGCAACGCCAGCCAACAATAATTTTTTAGTACCTTATAAATTATCTTTTGAACCACGAGTAAATCAGGATTGGATTAAAGATGTGATTGAACGCCCGCGCATGAAGGTGGCGAAAGCAAAACCAGAGATCAAATGCCATACACCCCACCATGCAGCAACTATTGCCATGGCTGCATTGCCATCAAAGAAATTGAAAATTAAAATTAAAGCAAGACCCGAATTTTGAATGCCTGTTTCTATCGCTACCGTGCGATTAACGGCTTCACCATTTTTAAAGAGCGCACTAAAATAAAATGCTAAAGCGATTACCAATCCGTTTTGCAATAAAACAATCCAGAAAACATTGCCAAGGTAAGTGCCAAATGCTTCCTGATTATTCAAAACGGCTACTACAATAAAACCGGTGAGCAACAACATGGACACTAACCGAATTGGGCTTGCAATTTTTTTACTCAACAGCGGAAAATATCGCGTAACAAGCATTCCCAAAACAAGCGGCAAAAGCAGTATCGAAAGCATGTTTACCATAATTGATATAAAGTCAACCTCAAATGATTTTACCCCTACTGATAAACTAGGAATAAATGAAGCCCAAAAAAGAAAACCCAAAGGCGTTATTATAAATGCAGCTAATGATGACCAGGCCGTGAGCGTTACCGAAAGGGCGACATTGCCACGCGCCATTTGTGTATAAAAATTTGAAACATTGCCACCTGGGCAACAGGCAACCAACAACATGCCCATGGCCATGCCAGTGCTAATGGGTAAAACAGCAATAAGAATTACTGTGATAACGGGCAGCAAAATAAATTGTGAGACTAATCCAACCATAACTGCCTTCTTTTGATTGAGGAGTTCAGTGAAGTGAACCCATTTAATATCGAGCGCTACACCAAACATGATGATAGCCAAACAAATATTTAAGGCCGCGAGGCTGGCCGGAGAAAACTGAATGGATATAGGTTCCATTATAAACTAGGTAGGTTAGAAAAAAATAAAGATACGGGATTTGTTGAGATCAGCTTCCTTGTGTGCGCTGATTTTCCTCATACCATGCATCAACATTTAGATAGTCGTCTTGCGCAGCTGACACCGCCAATTGATCGCAACGTTCATTTTCTGGGTGGCCTGCGTGACCTTTTATCCAAACGAATTTTGGTTTATACCTATGATGAAGTGGAATGTAGCGCTGCCACAAATCTTCATTTGCTTTTTTTGCAAAATTCTTTTTTTGCCAACCCCATATCCATCCTTTCTCTACAGAATCTACCACATATTTTGAATCGGAATAAATAGTAACAGGTATGCCTAAACTTTTAATTGCTTCCAACCCGGCAAGCACCGCCATTAACTCCATGCGGTTATTTGTTGTTAACCGATAGCCATTGGAAAGTTCTTTGGTGTGATGATTGAATTTTAAGATTGTACCATACCCGCCTGGCCCTGGGTTTCCTTGTGCAGCGCCATCGGTGTAAATCCGGATCATAGCGGAAATAAATTTGTTTTTAGAATTTTAACAGCAATAGCAAGTAGAATTACTCCAAATACTCTTCGCAAGATTGCAAAGCCGGTTTTACCAATTACGCGTTCAAGCCAGGAAACCGATCGAAGCACGAGGTAAACAAAGATGAGGTTTACCAAAATACCAATCAGTACATTTTGCACTTCATAAACCGCGCGCAGCGAAAGAATGGTGGTGAGTGTACCAGCGCCAGCAATTAATGGAAATGCTAAGGGAACAATAGATCCCGAACCTTTTACATCCGGATCATCTTTGATTAAGGTTATGCCTAAAAGCATTTCCATAGCTACAATAAAAATTACGATAGCTCCGGCTACCGCAAACGAGGCTACATCCAAGCCAAAAAGATTAAGAATAGATTGACCGAGATAAAGAAAGACAACCATTAATGCGGCCGAGATAAGCGTAGCTTTTTCTGCGTAGATTCTACCTTCTCTCTTTTTTATTTGAATGATGAAGGGCACCGAGCCGATGATATCGATCACAGAGAAGAGAATAAGCGAGACTGAAAAGATTTCTTTAATATCCATAGCAAAAATTGAGAGCGCAAAGTTAATAGAATTTTGCTGGGTGGCGTGAAGGCGGTTATGCAATAAATGGTTCAAGGAAGTATTAGGAATTGCATATATTCGGGTGTTGCATGCAATGTGTTAAAAGACATCCAACCGATTGATAATAAAATGGGTCTATATATTGAATTAACATATAATGAAAAGCAGGATTCAATCCATATTCAAAATTATTTTATTCGGAATAATGATTTTGTCATGCGACCAAGAAGAAATTATTACGGAAAAGGTTCAGATCATAACTGACAAAATTTCCTATATAGACTTGCAAGACATCATTGTAACGGTCAGTAATAACTCAGGCGAACTACTTGAATTTTATATTTGCAATGGCAAACAATTTCCGACATATGAATTACAAAGATATGGTGCACAATGGACGACAATTGACGCATCTGTTTGTAATGGGTTTTCAAGTTATTGTTGTGGGTCATTTAAATAGAACAGACTAAAAGAGATACGCTTTTTTCAAATAAGTTAGATAAGGGGAAGTACAGATTTAAGTATTTATTTGTTACAGATAATTCAAAAGTATTTTATTCTAATCAATTTGATATCAATTAAGCATGGCCGTTAAAGTCTGCTTCCTTAATAGCGCAAGCATCTATCTGAAGAGAAAGTAATTTAAGTCACCTCCGGTTGCTTAAGTTTGAAATGCATTGTAGCTATGCATGAGATAAAAGTGTATGTCGTATGAAACTTATCAGTCAATGCGTTTACGGAATTCTGTTTCTTCTCACGTTTAGTTGCCAAAATACTATGAGTAAAAAATTTGAATGGTATCCTACAGAATGTGCTCCAGAATTGTATCCTATAAATATTGTTTCCGCAAAGCTTATACTAAAGGATCATTCTGCTGTTGCTATTCCTTCGGGTAGTGATATGGCTAATGGTTGGGGAGCTATAGGTCAAATTCATATAGTGGGAGATAATAATAAACCGATGCCCGAATCTTTGCGGTTACTTTGGTTTTCTTATGTTGAAAACGAATTTTATCAAGGAGATTTTATGCTGCCGAAGAATGCACTCACAAAACTTTTTAACGAAGGCTTTATTGATCCCAATACGAAGCAGCCCGATTATTATGATAGGATTGTAGTTGGTTTTGCACCTGGCGGGTATGTAGCTGTGTGGGCAAAGGGCGGACAGATAACTACCGAGGTCGGTTTCTTCAAGGCAAATAAGGTTGACTATGACTGGCAAAAATTTTCAGGAGGACTGGATAAGTCGAGAGAAGATTATATCGCTTCGGCTCTTGACGATGCGCTCGATACGGATCAAATAAAAATTGCTACAATACCGTTTGGTTGGAAAGGAAAATACGAGGATGATTATAGAAAGGTGCATTCGTTATCTATTGCCAACACGTTGGAGGCTCGTGTTTCCGGAGCATTGATCAGCTACTTTGATGGTTCTGCTGAGTACCATGTTTCTGAAACTGCGGCTAATAGATGGAACATTCATCAAACCGTTCCGCACCGCATTGTCTGGGATTGGACAAGCGATTCCCAAAAGAACCTTCAAACGAAAATAGTTTTTGATGAAGCAGAAATAATGGATGCCTTTAAAAAACTTAGCCGTGAGCATCCGAATGCGCCACTCACTCTGCTTGCCGAAGTATTACCTGCAAACTATTCTGTATCAATTATTCTTAAAAATCAGTTTGCCTCTATTATTTTGAAGCAGTGTACGATTTCAACTTACGAAGAGTAAGAGAATTTGTTTTCATTCAGTATGCGAGAGTCTGTGCTTAGCTGCGATTTTTTTGAAAAGTACAATCGTCTTGCTTGCGCTGCATCTTTTGCGATCTAAATAAAATTCACATTAATAATTTATCTTTGTGCTTAAGTATGTGGGCCACCTAGCAAACGCTCCTACACTCGTCTTGTCATCGGCATCTCACATACTCAATCGGCAAAGGCACAATCAAATCAATGAAAGAAACACAATTCACTCCTAAGCTATTTTCATTACTTAAAGTAGGAATCAAAAAAGAACAATTAGTAAAAGACTTAATTGCCGGACTGATTGTTGGTATAGTAGCCTTGCCGCTGGCTATTGCATTTGCCATCGCCTCTGGGGTTTCACCCGATAAAGGACTCATCACAGCTATTATAGCAGGACTCATCATCTCGGTGTTGGGTGGAAGCAGGGTGCAGATAGGAGGACCTACCGGAGCGTTTATTGTAATTGTGTATGCCATTGTTCAGAAGCATGGCGTGGATGGGTTAACGATTGCGACATTCATGGCCGGGTTTATTTTAATTGCCATGGGATTAGCACGCTTTGGTAATTTACTCAAGTATATTCCTTATCCGCTTATCGTTGGCTTTACCAGCGGCATTGCAGTAATTATTTTTTCTTCGCAGGTAAAAGATTTTTTCGGACTTTCTATCGAAACAGTTCCCGCAGATTTTATTGAGAAATGGCAGGTGTATGCCGTGCATTTTGATGAAGTAAACTGGATGGCGTTTGCTATTGCTATTGGCACCGTGTTGATTGCCCTCAACTTTCAAAGAGTTACTACCAAAGTTCCTGGTTCTATCGTGGCCATTCTTTTGAGCACAATACTTGTGCAGTGGTTGCAAATTTCTGTTACTACCATTGAAACTACTTTTGGTGAAATCCCGAACAGTTTGTCGTTACCCTCAATCCCTCACATTGATTTAGCTACAGTAAAGGCGTTGATTCAACCAGCCTTGGCCATTGCTTTTTTGGGAGGTATTGAGTCATTACTTTCTGCGGTGGTCTCCGATGGAATGATTGGAGGCCGGCACCGCTCTAATGCAGAGTTGGTTGCACAGGGAATAGCCAATTGTGCTTCGGCTATGTTTGGCGGCATACCGGCAACAGGCGCTGTTGCGCGCACTGCTACCAATGTGAAGAATGGTGGACGCACACCCATTGCGGGAATCACTCATGCAGTAGTGTTGCTGCTTATTATGCTCTTGCTGGCTCCTTATGCCAAGCTCATTCCCATGGCCAGCCTGGCAGGAATATTAGTAGTGGTAGCCTATCATATGAGCGAGTGGCGACAATTCAAATCATTGTTGAAAGGAAACAAATCCGATGTGCTTATACTGTTGGTAACATTTTTCCTCACAATTATTTTCGATCTGGTGATTGCCATTGAAGTAGGTATTGTGTTATCCAGTTTTGTGGTGATGAGAAAAATGAGCCAATCCATGAGTATCGAAAATGCAGAAGATACTCTTACGGAATCAAATGGAGAAAGATTGTTTGACGATGAATTGCCGGCATTGCCTGAGGGCTTAGCCATTTATGAAATACGTGGTGCTTTATTTTTTGGCGTGGCACAACTGTTTCAAGACACCATTAACAACCTTCAAAAAAAACCTAAAGTTCTGATATTAAGAATGCGGCACGTTCCTTTTATTGATGCCACCGGGGTTTACCGATTGAAAGAAGTGATCAAACAATTTAGCGATCGAAAGGTGACCATCATTCTCTCTGGTGTAAATAAAAAGATAAGGGAAGATCTTGAAAATGCGGATATCTATTCTGTGTTGAGCAAAGACAATTTGCTTGATCATATCAGTAGTTCATTGCAGCGAGCCAATGAGGTGCTGGCACAATAGCATGATTGCAGAATAAGTTACCCTATTAGCTTTAGAAATATCAAATTATCAATTCAGATGTAGAACTCTGATCCTGTCTTTGTGGAATTCTTTTCACAGTTTTTATGTCCACACCTTTATAAAATTCGTAAAATGAAGTATTGAAGCCATTGTTGATGATATGGCATATAATTATCTAATGATAGGTTGTAACCATAAACCTATGGCCATGACAAAAAGAATATTGAAGAAACGAGTTGAGCAGGCCGAATCGAAAATTAAAGAAATAGAAGTGCTGATTGGCCAAGCAAAAATTTCAGTCAACGAATCTCAAAAGATCAAGCTGCGTGCTGTGCGTGAGCAACTCAAAAAGTTATACATGAAAATTCAAAATGCTTTTGTTAGCGAAGAGACTCTGCACTTGGTGAACGAGTATTGTAAGCGTCAGGAACACATTGCTGATGACTTAAGCATGGAGTTAGGATTTATGTGAAAAGATGCTCAAAATTTGTAATCGAATTTACGAAGGAATTTTTTCAACGCGTTGATCTCTTTTTGTTTTAATGCTGGGAAGTTTGCAATGCGGAATGTATTTTTTTTGAGCGTGCCATATCCTTCGCCAAGAAGCAAACCCTGATCTTTCGCCTTGCTTTTTATTTCTGAAATCAGATTTGCATCACCGCTAATAGTAAACACTGTGCGCGAACGCACGGCTGCATTACGAATATAGAGTTTTAGGTTTTGGCTTTCTTTAAAGAAATCGACCCACTCCGTTGCGCGGGTTGTAATTTTCTTATCCACCTGCCGGATGGGTTTTACTTTTTTGAGTACACGCATCAGTAAATAGATACCCAGCACATTTGGTGTGTAAGGTGTTTGCCAGCGCGTCATCATCTCATCCATGAACAGCAAACTGTTGTAGTGGGTATTTTCATTTACGGATTTCATTTGCGCAATGGCTTTGGGAGAACAAATCATAATGGCCAAACCAGCAGGTAATCCAAAACACTTTTGAACGGAGGCAAACCAAACATCAGCAGATTTTATTGGCAACTCAACGCCAGCCATTGAAGAAGTGGCATCAATAGCAATTATAGATGCAGGATTATTTTTTCGAATAGCTCGTAAAAGGGACGGACTAAGTTCAGTGCCATTGCTTGTTTCATTTTGCGTGAGGCAAATGAAGTTACTATCTGTTTTGTTTGCTGGAATGAGGAGGATCTTTTCTTCTTCAAAAGAAATACCTGTTGCACCCGGCACTAATCGCTTCGTATAGTCAAACCACTTCTCGCCAAATGAACCATTGTAATAATGGAAACTGGTTTTACTTATTAATGATTGGGCAATAATTTCCCAACATTCTGTAGCCGATGAAGTAAAGAATATTGTGTAGTCGCTCGGAATGCTAAGTTTCTCTTTTAACAATTTTATCGTTTTCTGGCAAAGCGCCATAAACTCCTCACTACGATGATTCATGCTCAGAATTCCTTTGCGATGAGCATCTTTAACATAGTTAGGAATCTCATCGTAAGTGCGCGAGGGGCCGGGGTAGAACGAAATCATGGAGAATTAATTTGTGGGTCAAAATTATCATAAGCGTGTGATACTTAAAATTTCTATTCAAGGTAATTGGATTATTTGCTAAACCTTGCCAGTGTTTCTTGGTTTGCCATATCTACCCTTATTATTTCTATTTCTAAGCTGTTAAAGACATTTGTCTGGAATTTTCAAATTCTTATATTCGTTTAACTTTTCGTTCACCAAACCAAACACTAAAATTTATGGATTTCAATCAGACATCTGCCCTTGTTGAGGCCAGCATTAAGGCTCTTAATGTTGACCCTGCTTTATGTCGTGGCCAAAAGCCCGGCCAATGGTCGCTTACCTATAAAGGATCGTCCGTATGGTTCGATATATTTAATTTTCAAACAAATCCTGATCGGTGGTATTTGCAAATTATGAGCCCACTGGTGGAAGTGCCTGATAAAAATCTTGAAAGTTTTTATCAAAATTTATTAGAGATTAATGGTGGCCTTTATGGTTCTTGGATTTGCAAGAAAGGGAATTGGACCTACGTAATGTTTTTGCGCGAGGCTGATGGGCTTGATCAGGGCGAAGTTAATGCTTCACTTGATCGTGTTGCTATTTATAGCAGCGAATGGAGTGGTAAAGTAAAATTCAAGTTTGAAGGTAGCTGGCTTCCTAAAGCCACCCCGAATGCCGGTGGCAATGCCGATGGTACGCCAAAATAATCTTAAGATATTTCGTTCATCAATTCACTTCGTGTTTTGATGAACGAAATAACCCAATGCCATGGCATATCCTTCCATACCAAAACCGGTAATTAATCCTGCACACTTTGAAGTAATTAAACTTACGTGCCTGAATTCCTCACGGGCATAAACATTGGAGATATGTACCTCAACCACAGGAGTTGTAATGGCGGCAATGGCATCATGAATAGCTATTGAGGTGTGCGTATAGGCTCCGGCATTTAAAATAATGCCATCACTTTCAAATCCAACTTCATGAAGTTTATTGATCAACTCACCCTCAACATTAGATTGATAGTAGGAAAGAACTATTGATGGAAATCGCGATTTGAGAGTATCATAATATTCAGCAAAAGGTTGGATGCCATAAGTTTCAGGCTCGCGTTTGCCAAGTAAATTCAGGTTGGGTCCATTGATGATGTGCAGCTTCATGCTTCGAAGTTAAAAAAAATTGCACATTTGTAATAATGAAAAATTGGGAAAGTCATATCAAACACTTTGGCAGCTACTTAAAGTTAGAGCGATCGCTATCCACTAACTCAATTCAGGCCTATGTTCGGGATGTAGAAAAACTTGCTCAATTTATTGAAATGAAATTTGACGGTATCAGCCCTTTGATTATTTCATCCAAACATTTGCAAGCTTTTGTGCATTATATAAATGAATTGGGGATGAGCGCTTTTAGTCAGGCACGGATTCTTTCTGGCATTAAGGCATTTTATAAGTATCTTCTTTTTGAAGAGATATTGGAAAAAGATCCAACAGCACTTTTAGAAGGCCCTAAGCTTGGAAGAAAATTGCCCGATACATTAGACTTTGACGAGATCGTAAGTATGTTGGAAGCGATTGATCTTTCCAAACAAGAGGGTGGTCGCAACCGCGCCATGCTCGAAGTGCTTTACTCGTCTGGTCTCAGGGTTTCCGAACTGGTAGATTTGAAAATTGGCAATGTCTATTTCGATGTTGGATTCTTGCGTGTGATCGGAAAAGGAAATAAAGAGAGGTTAGTACCCGTTGGAAAAGATGCGCTCAAGTTTTTAAAAATATATCTGGAGGAGATAAGAGTGCATGTGCCTGTGCAAAAGGGATCGGAGAGCCACGCGTTTCTTAATCGTAGAGGAAAGAAATTATCGCGGGTAATGGTGTTTATGATTATCAAAGAATTGGCTGCAAAAATTGGCTTACACAAAACAATCAGTCCGCATACGTTTCGCCATTCTTTTGCTACGCATTTAATTGAGGGCGGTGCAGATTTGCGTGCAGTACAAGAGATGCTGGGCCACGAATCCATTACCACGACAGAGATTTATACGCATTTGGATCGGGATTACCTGCGGCAAGTGATACAAGAATTTCATCCACGCAGTTAGCTCAATCCAACTCCAGTTTCATTACCTTTACAGTATTATGAAACAGTTAATGTTTTTAGCGTTGATCTTAGGTAGCACTTCAGTTTGGAGTCAGGAACTAAAGGTTGATTTTGATAAGAATCGAGATTTTTCACAATACAAAACCTACCGCTTTGGGGAAGGAGAAATTATAACTCCTAAAGATCAACAACAAGCAAGTGAAGCCGACATTGGTAAATGGATACGCAAGGCAATAAGCCGGGAGCTGGAATTGCGTGGTCTTGTGCGAGTGGATTCAGCGGCTGATCTTATTATTTCATTTGTTGCGGGCTCACTTAGCAGAAGTTCGATGGGTGATGTTGGTCCTATGGGAATGACTCCGGGTTCACAAGACAGAACATACATTCGTGACTATAGACAAGGCAGTTTAATTATAGATCTGAATAGTAAATCGAACTTGTTGGTGTGGCGTATTAGTGCCACTTCGGATATGTCAGCATCGGGTGGTGAGCGAATGATTGATCAGATTGTTGAAAAAGGATTTCATAAATACCCCAAGCCGGGCAAAAGAAAACGGTAATCGAACTATTGACAAACTATAAACAGGAAATATTTTTTCACAAACTATTTATGAAACTCGAATTGTCAAGTACCCGATTATCAACTGTCAATTAGATTAAAACATGTATCGTTTTTTAATCCGGCCACTGCTCTTCCTCTTTCCACCGGAGTTTATTCATCATACTACTTTTAAGATTTTAAAGTTTACAGGCTTTATACCAGGGATTTCCGCATTGCTGAAACTTCAATTTGATTTTGGAGATAAGCGGTTAGAGAAAAAATTATTTGGTCTAACGTTCCCTAATCCCGTAGGTCTTGCGGCAGGCTTTGATAAAGATGCCATGTTGATTGATGAGCTGGCTTCTTTTGGTTTTGGATTTATTGAAATTGGAACCTTAACTCCAAAACCGCAACCAGGTAATGATAAGCCGCGTCTGTTTCGCTTGCCTATTGATAATGCGTTGATTAATAGAATGGGCTTTAACAACAAAGGTGTTGAAGGTGCAGTTAGTCGGTTGAAGAAAAGAAAATCGAAAATTATTGTTGGCGGTAATATTGGTAAGAATAAGGTTACCCTAAACGAAAATGCAGTTGATGATTACAATACCTGCTTCGAAGTTCTTTATCCGCATGTAGATTATTTTGTTGTGAATGTGAGTTCGCCCAACACACCGAACTTACGGGAACTTCAGGAGAAAGAGCCTTTGAAAAAATTATTGAATGCCGTAAAGGCATTAAATCACGCTAAGGAAAAACCAAAACCAATTTTATTAAAAATCGCACCGGACTTAACGGAATCACAACTGCACGATGTCGTTGAGATTTTATTGCAGACAAAGACAGATGGAGTGATTGCTACCAACACAACGATTTCCCGTGAAGGATTAAAAACTGATGCTCAAGCAATTTCTGCTATTGGTAATGGTGGTTTAAGTGGTAGACCACTTACAGATCGATCCACTGAAGTAATTTCATTTCTTAGAAAAGAACTTGGTAAGGATTATCCCATTATTGGTGTGGGCGGTATCATGACTCCTGAAGATGCAATTGAAAAATTAAAAGCCGGAGCAGATCTTATTCAAATCTACACCGGCTTTATTTATGAAGGACCAGGATTTATTAAGAGAATTAACCAGGCGTTGCTCGAATAATCTTTATTCCTTAATACCAGCTGGATATAGCACAAACGCATACTCTTGTGCTGTTTCTCTATTTGGCAAGTTACAAACTGCAAGGTTTTGCCATTTTTATCTATCGCCAATCTTTTAAGGAGTTGCAAAACTTAAATTCGAAACTTATTTACAGTCCATTCAGGTTCAGATCACTTCAAAGAATCTGCATTTATATATTTTTGCACGTTTTAAATTCATGAGCAACAAGCAGCGGTACTACTTTTTTATTATTCTGATTTTGGGCTCATTGGCTACTATTAGCCCGTTTTCGATTGATATGTATTTACCCGGCTTTCCGGCCATAGCTAAAGATTTAAATACCACAATCGATCGCGTTCAACTTTCGCTCACAGCTTATTTAATTGGAATAGCCTTAGGTCAATTAATTTATGGTCCATTACTCGATCGCTTTGGACGAAAGATTCCTTTATATATTGGATTAATAATTTACATCCTAGCTTCGGTGGGTTGCGCTTTTACAGAGTCAGTCAATTCATTAATTGTAATGCGTTTTCTGCAGGCTATTGGCGGGTGCGCAGGTATTGTAGCCGCTCAGGCATTAGTGAGAGATATTTTTCCAGTTAATAAAACAGCACAAGCACTTTCATTAATAATTTTAGTGATAGCCGTTTCACCTATGGTTGCGCCTACGGTAGGCGCCTATACTACAGCTTTGTTCGGTTGGCATTCCATGTTTATTGTGTTGGCAATTATAACACTGCTTATTTTAATTTCAGTTTACTTTTTTCTTCCTGCTGGTAAGGGACCCGATCCAACGATGTCGCTTAAGCCAGGCGCAGTACTTTTTAATTTTTATTCAGTAATAAAAAATCCGCAGTTCTTCATTTATACATTAGCGGGTGGCTTGGCCACAGCGGCTCCCTTTGCCTACATTGCTGGCTCGGCCGATGTGTTTATGAATATTTATGGAGTTACTGAAACTCAATACGGGTGGATCTTTGCAATACTTGCTGGTGCGATGATTGGGGCTACACAATTAAATCACGTCCTGCTAAAGAAATTTAAGAGCGAACAAATTATTAAGGTCACGCTCTGGTATCAAGGAGTTGTTGGTATTCTGCTTGTAGGGGGTGTTTACTACAATTGGTTTACACTATTAAGTCTAATAGCCTTTTTATTTATTTTTCTTACGGGTCAAGGATTGCTTGGCCCCAATTCAGGGGCACTTTCCTTAGCGCCATTTACTAAAAATGCAGGGAGTGCTTCGGCCCTTATGGGAAGTTGGCGATTGGGTGCTGGTGGAATTATATCCGCCATAGTAAGTTTTTTTCACAACCAAACGGCTATGCCTATGGTAGCGGTAATGTGTGGCTGTGCCGTGGTAAGCCTTATTATTCTTTACTCAGGAAACACCATAGTTAAGCACCGCGAAAAGAAACTTGTGCTGGAACAAAAAACTATTTTGACTTAGCGTTTTAATTCCAGGTAGCCTGTGCGGATGCCATTGGCATAAGCTATTTTGTAGAAGTAAGTTCCAGAGGGAAGTTCCTTTCCATCATCACTCAATCCTTTAAAAAAAACACTGGTGTTATCGTAATTATTTGTTTCGAATACTTTGGCTCCCCATCGATTGTAAATAGAAACAGTGTTTCCCTTCGAGTCAGTAAAAGCATCTATGTACTTAAGGTATAAGAAATCATTCTTCCCATCATTGTTAGGTGAGATCGCATTATAAACAATAATATCTCCGGCCACTTCAATAGTAAAGGATTGATCCGTGCATAGGTTTCCATTATCACAGGCTTCTATCGTTAATAACTCGTTTCCGGCAAATGGTTTTCCTTTATAATCAATGGTGAGAATACCATTAACAACTTCTGCGAAAGCCCCGCTGGAAGGTTGTACTTTAATTTTTATTGAACTTACATCCAACACACCGGGTGCTGTTATTAAGGGAACAAGGTCTAAGGTGATCTTGCCTTCAATGGCTGTGGCCAGAGGGACAGCGTTTATTGTTGGTGGAATTGTGTTGCAGCCCACGGTTAAGATAGTAGCGGTTGCAGGCGCTCGTGAACTTTCACAGCTACCATTATTTATGCTCACATAGTAAACTGTAGTGTTTGAAATAACAGGCGTGATGTATGAACTGTTTGTTTCTCCGGAGATAGCCGTGCCTCCTGCTGCCAGTGTGTACCATCTATATTGGCCGGCTGTGCCACCGGCTGCAACAAGCGTAAATGAAACGGGACCGCATAAAGAATTACCCGATACGGTTGGCGTATTTGGTAGTGTGTTAACAGTTGCGATAACAGGCGTGCGTGTACTTTCGCAAGTACCATTGTTAATGCTTGCATAATACGTTGTTGTTGCTGAAATAGAAGGTGTTGTATAAGTACTATTGGTTTGTCCGGCAATAGCAGTTCCACCCGTTGGTACCGTGTACCATCTATATTGTCCTGCACCACCGCCAGCAGCACTAAGTGCGATAGCCGCGGAACCACAGGAAGAGTTACCAGTTGTTGTTGGCGCAGTTGGTAAGGTGATGACCGTGGCTACTACTGCAGTGCGTGCTCCTTCGCATGAACCATTATTAATACTTGCATAATAAGTTGCTGTTGCCGAAATAGAAGGTGTTGCATAAGTACTATTAGTTTGCCCGGCAATGGCAGTTCCGCCCGTGGGCACAGTGTACCATCTGTATTGTCCTGCCGTTCCGCCAGCAGCAGAAAGCGTGACCGTTCCAGTTCCACATCGGTTGTTTCCTGTTGTTGTTGGTGAAGTAGGAATAGGATTGATGGTTGCAATTACAATCGTGCGTGCACTTTCACAAGTGCCATTGTTAATGGCTACATAATAGTTTGTTGTTGCAGATAATGAAGGAGTTGTATAGGATGCAATGGTTTGTCCGACAATAGCAGTTCCGCCAGTTGGCACCGTGTACCAACGATATTGTCCGGCCACTGCTCCGGAGGCGCTGAGTGTAACAGAACCAGTGCCGCATCGGTTGTTACCAGTTGTTGTTGGTGCGGCAGGAATTGTATTTATAGTTGCAATTACAATCGTGCGTGCACTTTCGCAAGTGCCATTGTTAATGGCCACATAATAATTTGTTGTTGCAGATAATGAAGGAGTCGTATAGGATGCAATGGTTTGTCCGGCAATAGCAGTTCCGCCAGTTGGCACCGTGTACCACCTGTATTGTCCAGCACTTCCTCCAGCTGCATTGAGTGCAACCGTACCATTTCCACATCGGCTGTTTCCTGTTGTTGTGGGTGCAATAGGAATTGTATTTATAGTTGCAATTACAATCGTCCGAGCTCCTTCACAAGTGCCATTGTTAATGGCTACATAATAGTTTGT
>Ga0154020_10000462_pt1 | contig 49182 bp, 36 predicted proteins | sample Klosneuvirus_201_FD_109709 | JGI IMG/M metagenome (GOLD analysis project Ga0154020, IMG submission 109709) | Active sludge microbial communities from wastewater, Klosterneuburg, Austria - Klosneuvirus_20160825_MG | ecosystem: Engineered > WWTP > Aerobic digester > Activated sludge | place... | reverse complement strand
CTCGTGGCCGAGGTGTTGAAAAAATGATGAATGATGAATGATGAATGATGAATGATGAATGATGAATGATGAATGATGAATGATGAATGATGAATGATGAATGATGAATGATGAATGATGAATTTGAACTGCCACTACTTGATTCATCATTCATCATTCATCATTTTTAAAATTGCGATGGCGGAATCTGCCACTTCGCCGATGTGGAGTTCGTTTTGCGAAATAAGGCGAACATTTTTTTCGTATTCGTTTTTCGTTACGCCGTGTATTTCGAACACCTGTTCGTAGTAGGCGTGCGTCAGGCTGTCTTTTTCATAGCCGCCCAGCCCGTTTGTAGCCGCCTCGGCTACATATAGATCGGCCATGATCCGGGCCAACGTTTCGTCGGACAAGGAGGGCTGTTCGGTTTCTTGCCGGCAGGACAAGGTGGCACAAAACACCGGAAGTAGCAGGGCTATGAGTTTTTTCACAACGACTCTTTTGGAAAAAAATGGGCAATGACACGTGCATTGTCGGCATTGAAATCAGACCAACGGGCTGCTGACGACTCGATACAAACCACGCCGCAGGTGGGAATATTGCTGATGTACTGATCTGTAAACCGGTTGGCCACGTCAGTGAATGTTGGATTGTGTCCGAACAAAAATACTGTTCGGGAGAGGTCGGGCAGTTCTCGTACAATTTGAAGGATATCGGTGGCAAAGGCATCGTAGATGTCGGGTTTTTGGACGATCGCTTCCGATGCCATACCCAACCCTTCGGCAAAAAAACGAGCAGTGGTGATGGCGCGTTTGGCCGGACTGCTGACGATCAAGTCCGGCTGGATATTTTGGGATCGAAGTAGCTCTGCCATTCGGGGTGCATCGTGCAGACCGCGGTCGTTGAGGGGGCGGTCAAAATCGCGCAGACCGGGTATATCCCAACTGGATTTGGCGTGTCGAATCAGAAAAAGATATCGCATGTCAAGTATTTTGCGGGCCAAAGTTATGCCATCTTTCCCATAACAGGCAGCGAAAGGGTGCTGCTCCCGATCTCTTGATTTGTTCAGGGAATACGCAGGTGTTTTATCGTGCCGAAAAAAAAATATGCCTGAACCGATATTCTCCACTCAAAAGAAGGCTCAAATCGCAGGTTCGGCCTATTTTTACGCTAACAAACACATACTTGGTTCATTAAACTACTTTGTTACAATTCTTAAAATCAGGACATTATGAGAATATTGTTTACCCTGCTTGCCATTGGTATAATAATTTTATTTAATCACTCGGTTGCTTTTTCACAGTGCAACACGACGCCTTGTTTTATACCCATGCCTTCCGTCAACGCGCAGGAAGCATGCGTGAACCCAAGCCCCTCTGCCCTGGATTGCTACTTCGGAGCCACCACAGGCGATCAGCCTATTTCATTCCCACCCTCCTGGTGTTCGGTGATTCACAACAACCATTGGTTTGCCTTCGTAGCCGATGCGGCTACTGCCAGTTTTACATTCGATGTCTATGGTTGTGCCGTCGGTAACGGGATTCAGGTAGCGGCATTTTCCACGACAGACTGCATTAATTTTCAGTTTGTGTCCCCGTGTATCGGTAACATCCCGTCAGGCAGCTCAGCCACCCTCGTAGCGGCACCTCTGACACCCGGCCAAACATACTATATCTGTGTAGACGGTAGTGGTGGCGCCCAATGCGACTATTCTATCAACGGCGCCAACCCTTCCATCAGCGGCCCAACCAATGGTGTTTGCCTGCCGTCGTCCATACCGAGTGTATACACCACCACAACGCCCTCTACCTGGACGCTTAACCCGCCAACGGCCGGAATCATGCTCATCAACGCCGCTCAAACCCAGGCAACTATTTCATGGCAGGAACCCGGCCCGGCTCAAATTTGTGCCCAAGGCATCAACTGTCCCAATGCACCGGTGGTTTGCATGGATATCAATATCGGCGAAGTAGTTTACACCGACGAGGAGGCATATGTTTGTCAGGGAAAAACCACAACATGTGCCGGAAAAACCTTTGCAGCACCTGGTAATTTTCCGGTTGTCCTGAAAGCAGATAGCGGCTGTGACAGTATTGTCACGTGCAAAATCAAATTGGTACCAACGGTTACGACGACGGAAATCTATGATTTGTGCCAAAGCCCGCCTGGAACAATTTCTTGCGCGGGTCAGGAGTTTCAGACAGCCGGAACGTTCCCTGTCACGCTGACGACCGACCTTGGTTGCGACAGCATTGTTCGGTGCTCCATCAGGCTGGTACCAACATACTTTTCACCATACTCGTTTGTGAACCTGTGTGGCCCGAATGAATACAAAATTTGCGACAACATCCTGCTTGAGTCCGCTATACATTCGGAAGTTTGCTCCAACTACCTCGGTTGTGACAGCATCGTGAATGTCAACCTCGCCATCATGGAGCCGCAGGCCATTATTGCCCCTCCGGAAATCCTCGATTGCGATAGTAACATGGTGGTTACTGTAATCGGAAGTGCCTCACCCCCGAACCTCGTGCCGGGCGGCATTACCCTGTATAATTGGACGGGACCGGGTATCGTGGGAGCCTTCAACCAGGCGAATGTTCAGGTAAACCAGCCTGGACAATACTGCCTGACCGTTACCCACGCCCGAGGGGGCGTTTATTGCGCCGATACGACCTGTATTACCGTGCTGGCCAATAGTGCGATCCCCCCATTGCCGATTATTACCGGCAACCCGAACCCATGCGGAGATTCTACCATCATTTACACCGCTACTGCAAATGGAAATCCGCCGCCTACCTCGTTCGTGTGGACTTCGCGGCAAAATACTCCTATTACGACGATAGGATTCGACTCCATTCAGATCACCTGGACAAACGTAGTGCTCGATACACTCTGCGTAACCGCCAATAACTCTTGCGGTGCGTCAAGTCCGGCGTGCATCCCGATCAATGTGATACAACCAATCGTGCCGCCGCATCTGGCCGGCCCGGCCACCGTGTGTGCAAACGGCGGCACCTATCTGTTTACCCTGGACACCCAACAAGTCGGGGTAACCTACAACTGGGTCGTTCCAGCCGGTGCTGTCCTAACCGGCTCCGGCGACACCATTAGTGTTGATTTTACCAATTCTGCCAGCGGACAGGTTTGTGTGGCGGCTTCGAATGTGTGCGGCTCGATCCCGCCTATTTGTCAAAACGTGCAAGTGTCTCCGGCACCCACGGTATCGCTGAACAGCAGCGCCGAAATTTGCCTCGACGAATCGGTTAACCTAACCTTTTCCCTCAGCGGCAATGGGCCTTTCGACGTAGTCTGGACCAATGGCAGCCAAAATACGACGCTGAGCAACATCTCGAACGGCCATGTCGTGACCGTAAGCCCGACGCTTAGCACGACGTACAGCCTTGTTTCCGTAACGGACAACACAGCGCCTAACGCATGCGTATCTGCCGCCAACGGCAATGTGACCGTCACGGTCTGGAATCCGGCTACAACCAACCAGTCCTTTACCATCTGCCAGGGTGAATCCATCTTGCTGGGTGGTGCCATGCAAACCACACCCGGCGTGTATTTCGATACGCTCAACACCCTGCATGGTTGCGACAGTGTCATCATTAGCGCGCTGGCTGTCAATGTCATTGATACGACGATCATCGTCATTGGTACCAATTGTGATCCCGCCCTGGCCGGTTTCACGACAGAAGTTTTGTCGCAAACCAACGGTTGTGACAGTGTCGTCATTACTTCGATAAACTTGTTGCCCTCAGATGCCACGGCCCTTTTCTCCACTAGTTGCGACCCTGCCAACGTGGGGGTATTTGTCCAAAATTTGACCAACCAGTGGGGTTGCGACAGCATCGTGACCTCCACAGTAACATATTCCGATTCCTATACCACCAATCTGGCAGCGGCCAGTTGCGACCCGGCTGATGTCGGTGTGTTCTCTGAAACGCTACTTTCCATCGAAGGCTGCGACAGCATCATTATTACGACGGTGACCCTGTTGCAAAGTGATACAACCCAGTTGTTTGGCTCCAGTTGCAACTCATCCCAGGTGGGTACATTTGTGCAAGACCTAACCAACGTCCTGGGTTGCGACAGTACCGTATTTACCACGATTTCGTTTTTCCATCTTGACACGACGCAACTTGTCGCAAGTTCCTGCGACCCGGGCGCTACCGGGGTGTTTTTCCAAACGCTTGTCACGCCCGACGGCTGCGACAGCGTGCTGATGACTACTGTCTCGCTCTTGCCAAGCAGCGCAACCGCTTTGTTCGATCAGAGCTGCAACCCGTCAAATGTGGGCACATTCGTGCAAAGCCTGACCAACCAGTTGGGCTGTGACAGTATCGTGACCACCACCGTGTCGTTCTTCCAAATTCCGCCCACGCCGCTATCGGCCACGACCTGTGACCCGGCCTCGGCAGGTATTTTCTCCCAAACGTTGACGACGGCAGCCGGCTGCGACAGTACCCTTGTGACCACTGTGACGCTGCTGCCAAGCAGTGCTACTGCTCTCACCAACCAGAGTTGTAATCCGGCGAACGTAGGTACGTTTGTGCAAAGCCTGACCAACCAGTTTGGATGTGACAGTATCGTGACCACCACCGTGTCGTTCTTCCAAATTCCGCCCACGCCGCTATCGGCCACAACCTGTGACCCGGCCTCGGCAGGTGTTTTCTCCCAAACGTTGACCACGGCAGCCGGTTGCGACAGTACCCTTGTGACCACCGTGACGCTGCTTCCAAGTAGTGCTACTGCCCTCACCAACCAGAGCTGTAACCCGGCAAACGTGGGGATATTCGTGCAAGACCTGACCAACCAATTCGGCTGCGACAGTATCGTGACCACCACCGTGTCGTTCTTCCAGATTCCGCCTACGCCGCTGACGGCTACAACCTGCATCCCGGCTATGGCGGGTGTTTTTTCGCAAACGCTGACCACGGCAGCCGGCTGCGATAGCACCCTCGTGACGACAGTGACACTGTTGCCAAGCAGCGCGGTTTCGGTCCAATCCACGACCTGCAACCCGAATGCTGACGGTGTTTTTGTGTACAATTTGACCAACCAGTTTGGCTGCGACAGTATCGTGACCGAAACGGTGCTGCTGCTGCCGAGCAACACAACCAATATTGCCCTGACCACTTGTGATGCCTCCTCGGTGGGGGCTCAGACGGTAGTGCTCACCAACCAGTTTGGGTGCGACAGCACGGTGATTACCACCACCTCGCTGCTGCCGCCCGCCAACTGTGGTGCACAGGTGAGCGTGACGGGTTCGAACATTCCGTGTCTGTCCACGACGGGCACGTTGACGCTGACGGCGACGCTGGGCATTCCGCCGTTCGCATACGATGTCCGCCTGGGTGGCTCATCGGTGTCTACCGGCACGGTGAACACCCTGAACGTACCGCAGGTAGTGAGTGGTTTGGCTGCCGGTACATACACAGTGGTGATCACGGCATCAACCGGCTTCTCCGCTACGGCGCAGGCCACGGTTGTACAGTTGCTGCCGCCGGTAATCGGGGCGGTGACGGCATCGGACTATGGAGGCTTCGGGGTCAGTTGTGAAAGTGCCAATGACGGCAGTGCCACAGCCTCCGTGACGGGCGGGCTTCCTCCGTACACATACGTCTGGTCATCCGGCAGTACGGTGATTCAGGCAACAGGTCTGACAGTAGGCACGTATTCGCTGACGGTAACGGACGCCAACACCTGTACAGCGACAGCGACAGTTACGCTGACGGAGCCGGAAGCAGTTTCCATAGCGTTTGTGGTGACGGACATTACGTGTTTCGGTCGCCGGGACGGTACGATCACGGTGCAGGCGACGGGTGGCATTCCGCCCTACCGGTATTCGCTGAACAACGGCGGGCTCCAGCCCTCAAATGTATTTTCGGGTCTGAGTTCAGGCGTATTCACCATAAGAGTAGAGGACGCAAGCGGATGCGAAACGAGCGAAACCATTGTGGTGAACGCTCCGGCGCCCCTGGAGGTGGATTTGAGCGGGCCCCAAACGATTGCGTTGGGCGACAGCGCTACACTTGAAGTGCTGGCAAATGTGCCGGCCGACAGCATCCAATCTATTATTTGGGGGCCGCCGTTGGACTCAACCGACTGCACGGTATGTTTCACACAGGGCATTGCGCCGTTTGTGACAACCACATACTCGGTGACGGTGGTAACGAACGGTGGCTGCAGCGATGACGACAAGATCACGGTGTTCGTGGACCGTCGGCGGTACCTGTATGTTCCAAACGTGTTTTCACCCAATGATGATGGAGAGAACGATATATTCACGGTGTTTGCCAAGCCGAACACGGTGAAGAATATCAAGACCATGCAGTTGTTTAACCGTTGGGGCGAAGCAGTATTCCAATTGAATGATTTTCAGCCGAACAACCCCAACATTGGTTGGAATGGTACATTCCGGGGCCAGCCGATGAACCCGGCCGTGTTTGCCTGGATGATCGAAGTGGAGTTTATTGATGGCGTCGTGGAAGTGTACTCCGGCGACGTTGCCATTACGCGATAATTATCAATTGGGTATTTATCAAAACAGAACACGACTATGAATCGAATTTTTACAATAAGTTTGATTGTTTTTTTTGCAAGTGTGTGGCAAAAAAGAGCGGAAGCGCAATGCAGTACTACTCCATGTTCGACCCCAATTCCGGCTGTAAACGCAGCAGATGCCTGCATTTTGCCCAATCCTGCAGCACTTAATTGCTATTTGGGCGCTACAACTCCTGATGCGCCGATCTCGCTGCCGCCATCCTGGTGTAGTTCGATTGAGAACAACCACTGGTTTGCGTTCGTTGCAGATGCGACTACCGTGAATTTTACTTTCGAGGTGTTGGGTTGTTCGTCCGGCAGTTGTTTGCAGGCAGCGGTTCTGTCAACGATTGATTGCAACACGTTCACCTTTGAAGGGCCTTGTGTTTCCGGCATGAGTCCTGGTGGACAATACACCATCACCGGCAATAATCTGGTAATAGGCCAAACGTATTACCTGACAATTGACGGTTGTTCCGGGGCAATTTGCGACTATGCCATTAATGGCTCAAATCCAATAATCCAGAACTTTCCACCCTTGGTGTGTCTGCCGGCAGGCCCGAGTGTATATACCGCCAACGCACCGGGTAACTGGAGCATTAACCCGCCGGGAGCGGGCACCTTTACCGGGCCTTCCAATAACGTGCAGCAAGTGACAATCAACTGGTACCAACAAGGTCCGGCCCAGATTTGCGTGATGAGCACTACTTGTCCCAACGAAAATTGCAAAGACATTGAGATTGGCCGACGAGAGGCCACATTGCTCGAGGTGCTGCAATGCGCGGGTCAAACGGTGGAGTGTTCCGGCAATTTTTATGACCTGCCTGGCACCTACGTCACTACCTACCAGACGTATCAAGGTTGTGATAGTGTCGTCACGTGCCGTATCAAGCCGGTTCCGACGTATAATTCACCGTTGTTTCAAATCAACAAATGTGCTCCCGGCAACCATGTTGTTTGCGGGGAAGAATATGACATTACCGGTGGCTATCAGCACGTATGCAAAGGCTATCTCGGTTGCGACAGCATCATCAACTTCTATCTGGCGCTTATGGAGCCGATAGCCATCATTGCCCCGCCTAAAATGCTCGATTGCGACAGCAACAAGGTTGTTACGCTGGATGGCAGCGCATCGCCGATTAATTCAGCGTCGGGCGCCGGCGGCATTACCCTGTACAATTGGAGTGGCCCGGGTATAATCGGGTTTGCCAACCAACCGACCGTACAGGTAAACCAACCCGGACAGTATTGCCTGACCGTTACGCATGCCCGTGGCGGGGTATACTGCGCCGACACGACGTGTGTGACTGTATTGGCGAATTTTGCCACGCCTCAAACGCCAACGCTTGCCGGCAATCCCAACCCTTGTGGTGATTCGACAACTATTTACACGGTTACTGCCAATGGTGCTCCTCCGCCTACGTCTTTTGTATGGACGACCCCGGGGGGGATTCCGTTCACTCCGGTGCCGACAAACGCGATTCAGATTACCTGGGACTCTATCCTGAGTGGCCCGCTTTGTGTAACTGCCAACAACGCGTGCGGCGCCTCGGCGCCGGCTTGTATTCCGATTGTCGTTCAGCAACCGATCGTACCGCCCCAATTGAGCGGGCCAAGCGCTGTATGTGCCAATGGCGGCGCCTACCTGTTTACCCTGGACACCATCCAAATCGGCACCAACTACAACTGGACAGTGCCAGCCGGCGCTGTACTTACCGGTTCGGGCGACACCATCAGTGTTGATTTCACCAACTCAACGAACGGGCAGGTGTGCGTAAACGTCCAAAACGCCTGCGGATCCATTCCGCCGATCTGTCATCCGGTACAGGTAGCGCCTATTCCAACAATAGGGCTTAGCGGCGGTGGCCAAATCTGTGCAGGAGAGAGCATCACGCTCACATTCAGCACTTCCGGAAACGCGCCATTTGATGTGACCTGGACGAACGGCGCTCAGAACAACACACTTACCGACATCAACAACGGCCATACAATCACCCTCACACCGGCGGCCAATACCAATTACGCGTTGGTGAGTGGTAACGATGGTTCAACACCTGCTTGCACAGCCGTATTGAGCGGAGGCGCATCGGTTGTCGTGCAGCCGAACTATACCGTAAATACCACTGCACAAATTTGTGAGGGCGAATCCATCCTGTTGGGCGGGGCATTTCAAACAACATCCGGCACGTACACCGATAACCTGAATAGTGTATTCGGATGCGACAGTGTGATCGTGACGGCGCTGACAGTTTTCGACATTGATACGACGCAATTGGTAACCGGTTCGTGCGACCCGAGCCAAACAGGCGTTTTTACGCAGATACTCGGCCAGGCAAATGGCTGCGATAGTGTGGTGATTACCACGGTGAACCTGAACCCGACCAGCACAACGAACCTTTTTGGGACGAGTTGCGATCCCGCTCAGACCGGTGTTTTTGTGCAAAATCTGACCAATCAGTTCGGCTGCGATAGTACGGTTACGTTGACGGTGACATATTCGCTGTCCGACACGGTACTGCTTTTCAGGTCATCCTGCAATACAGCGGAAGTGGGGGTGTTCTACGACAATTATGTCTCATCCATCGGCTGCGACAGCGTGGTCATCACAACGGTCAATTTCCAGCCGATTCCACAAACGCCACTAACGGCAACAACATGTGACCCAGCCGCAGCAGGGGTGTTCAGTCAAACGTACGTTACGGCTGCTGGTTGTGACAGTACTGTGGTTACAACAGTGAACTTGCTATCCAGCAGCCTGACACAAGTGCCGCAAACATCATGCGATCCCGCTCAGGTCGGCGTTTTCACCCAAGTGCTAACCAACCAAAATGGTTGTGATAGCACAGTCGTCACGACCGTTTCGTTGTTGCCAAGTAATACGACTGCCGTGTTCGATCAGAGTTGCAACCCGGCCAATGTGGGTACGTTTATTCAAAGCCTGAGCAACCAGTTTGGCTGCGATAGTATCGTGACCACGACGGTGTCGTTTTCCCAGATACCGCCCACGCCGCTGACTGCCGCAACCTGTGACCCGGCTGCGGCGGGTGTTTTTTCCCAAACACTGACCACCGCGGCAGGGTGTGACAGCACCGTCGTGACTACGGTATCCCTGTTGCCAAGCAACACCACGAACCTGACAAATCAGAGTTGCAACCCGGCCAATGTGGGAACATTTGTACAAAATCTGAGCAACCAGTACGGGTGCGACAGTATCGTGACCACCACCGTGTCGTTTTTCCAGATACCGCCTACACCGGTATCGGCCACGACCTGCAACCCTGCCGCTGCGGGGGTGTTTTCACAAACACTGACCACCGCGGCAGGTTGTGACAGCACAGTTGTCACTACGGTGACGTTGTTGCCAAGTAATACTACAGATGTGGCTGCGCAAACCTGCAACCCTGCAAAAGCGGGAATCTTTGTACAAGGTTATTTCAACCAGTTCGGCTGCGACAGCGTTGTGACAACAACCGTGTCATTTGTGCCGATACCGCCAACTCCAGTATCGGCCACCACCTGCAACCCTGCCGCTGCGGGCGTATTTTCACAAACGCTGACTACTGCTGCGGGCTGTGACAGTACCGTTGTGACCACTGTGTCGCTACTTCCGAGTAACACCGTTTCGGTGATTTCCACAACCTGCAACCCGAGCATGGACGGTGTTTTCGTGTATAACCTGACCAACTCGTTTGGCTGCGACAGTATCGTGACCGAAACGGTTGTGCTGCTTCCGAGCAATACAACGAATATCGCCCTGACCACCTGCAACGCCGCTCAGGTGGGGTCGCAGTCAGTGGTGCTGACCAACCAATTTGGCTGCGACAGCACGGTGATCACCACCACCTCTCTACTGCCTCCCGCCAACTGCGGCGCTCAGGTTAGTGTGACAGGTTCGAACATCCCGTGTGCGGCTACGACAGGCACCTTGACCCTGACCGCAACACTGGGCATACCACCTTTCGGATTTGATGTCCGCCAGGGCGGTACATCTGTGGCTACCGGCACCGTGAGCACACTGAACGCGCCGCAAGTCGTGAGCGGCCTGGCTGCCGGCACATACACCGTCGTGATCACAGCATCAACGGGCTTCACGTCTACAGCGCAGGCTACCATCGTGCAATTGCTGCCGCCGGTAATCACTGCAGTGACGACATCGGACTTCGGAGGTTTCGGGATCAGTTGTGAAGGTGCCAATGACGGCACTGCCACAGCCTCCGTGACGGGCGGGCTTCCCCCGTACACATACGCCTGGTCATCCGGCAGTACGGTGGTTCAGGCAACAGGCCTGACGGTAGGCACATATTCGCTGACAGTAACGGACGCCAACACTTGTACAGCGACAGCGACAGTTACGCTGACGGAGCCCGAAGTCGTTTCCATAGCGTTTCTGGTGACGAACATCACGTGCTTCGGTCGCCGGGACGGCACGATCACGGTGCAGGCAACAGGCGGTATTCCGCCCTACCGGTATTCGCTGAACAACGGCGGGCTTCAGGCATCAAACGTGTTTTCGGGGCTAAGTTCGGGTGTGTTCGCTATTCGGGTGGAAGACGCCAGTGGTTGCGAAACGAGCGAAACTATCGTTGTGAATGCTCCGGCACCTTTCGAGGTGGACTTGAGCGGGCCTACGAGTATCCCACTCGGGGACAGCGCCACATTGGAAGTGCTGGCAAATGTGCCGGCGGACAGCATCCAGTCCATCATTTGGGGGCCACCGTTGGACTCAACCGACTGCACGGTGTGTTTCACACAGGGCATTGCGCCGTTTGTGACAACCACGTACTCGGTAACGGTGGTGACGACCGGAGGTTGCAGCGACGATGACAAGATCACGGTGTTCGTGGACCGTCGGCGGTACCTGTACGTTCCGAACGTGTTTTCGCCAAACGGAGACGGAGAGAACGACATTTTCACGGTATTTGCCAAGCCGAACACAGTGAAGAATATCAAGACCATGCAGTTGTTTAACCGTTGGGGTGAAGCAGTATTCCAATTGAATGATTTTCAACCGAACAGCGACAACACAGGCTGGGACGGTACGTTCCGGGGCCAGCCGATGAACCCGGCAGTGTTTGCCTGGATGATTGAAGTGGAGTTCATTGACGGCGTGGTGGAGGTATTCTCCGGCGACGTAACGATTAGCCGGTAATTCTGCATTGAAAAATAGTTGCCCGCCCCGGCCCGACGATCTTTGTCGTTGCGCCGGGGCGGTTTGTTTTGGGCAGATGCTCTCCCAAAAACAATCCAAAACAATTTGTCTGCAATTCGTCTACCTTTGCTGTCCATGTAGCCAAACCACTTCTGCTCATGGATACCACGTTGTTACTTATGTTTGGGGCAATTGCCCTAGTTGTGCTGGTTTTGCTGTTTACGCGCCGTGGCCAAAACCCGACCGGCGAAACCGTTTCGGCGGAGCTCCATCAGGCGATTGCGGCGCAACACAAAACGCTTCGCGCCGAGCTCACCGCCAAAGAGCAGGAAATCCGCGATTGCCATGCCCAGATTGCTGCACGGGATCAGTCTATCCTGCATTTGCAAGAGATGTTGCAAACCCAAAAAGCGGAGGCCGAGCAGATTGGCCACCGGTTTAAAACAGAATTTGAAAACCTTGCCAACCGACTGCTGGAGGAAAAATCACAAAAATTCTCGGAGCAGAATGCCCAGCAATTGAAGCAGACGCTGGCGCCTTTGCGGGAAAAAATCCAGGAGTTTGAACAGAATATTGACCGCAAATTTTTGGAAGAAACCCGGGAGAAATCGAGCCTGAAAAAAGAGATCGAGCAACTGCATGGCCTCAACCAACAATTAAGCCGTGATGCACACAACCTGACAACCGCGCTCAAGGGGCAAAGCAAGGTGCAAGGCGATTGGGGGGAGCTGCAACTGGAGGTATTGCTGGAAAAAGCCGGTTTGCAAAAAGGGGCACATTTTCACACCCAAACCACGCTCCGCGACGATGAGGGCGCCGCCAAACGCCCGGATTTTATCATCCAATTGCCGGAAAACAAGCACCTGATCGTGGATGCCAAGGTTTCGCTCACAGCATTTGAACGCTATTTCAACGAAGACGACCCGGTGCTCCGGGAACAACATTTGCGCGCGCACATAGGCAGTATTCGCAGCCACATCAACGACCTGAGCGGGAAAAACTACCAGATGCTGTACCAGATTAACACGCCGGATTACCTGCTGTTGTTCATCCCGTTGGAAGGGGCCCTCACCGTAGCCTCACAAGCGGATCCCAAGTTGTTCACCGATGCACTCGACCGCAACGTGGTGTTGGTGACTACCGGCAGCCTATTGGCGACCATGCGCACCGTGGCACACATCTGGAAGCAGGAGAAACAAAGCCGTTCCGTGCTCGAAATTGCCCGGCAAAGCGGGCTGCTTTACGATAAGTTCGTGAACTTTGTGGAAGACCTGCGTGCCATAGGTACCCGTCTCGACGGCGCCCGTACGGCGTATGACGAGGCGATGCTCAAACTCGTGAGCGGTGCAAGACCTGGCGACACCCTCGTCGGGCGGGCTGAAAAAATTCGCGAACTCGGCGCCAAGGCGAGCAAACGCCTGCCGATGGACCTCGTGGAGGAAGACACAGACAACGGCGCCTGACGTGCCGGGTTTGTTTATCGGGCCTTACATTTTGTTGGCCGACCGGAAAATCCGGTTCCAGTTGATACCCTCCCGGATATTCCCGTTTTTGGTGGAGAACCAGATGAAGAGCGGTTTGCCCACGATGTGATCTGCGGGCACATAACCCCAGATGCGGGAGTCTTCGGAGTTGTGGCGGTTGTCGCCCATCATCCAATAATAGTCCTGTTTGAACGTGTAGGTCGTTGTTTCCTGACCGTTGATGAAGTACTTGCCATCGCGCACCGTCATTTCGTTGCCTTCGTACACGCGAATGATGCGTTCGTAAAATGGCAGATTTGCCGGGTTTAACGCCACTGTGGCACCTCCCTTCGGGATGAAAATCGGACCAAAATTGTCCACAGACCAGGTGCCATACTGTACGGCGTCGTTTGGAAACACATAACCCGGGCGAGCGCCGGGGGCGAATCGCTCGAGGCTGATGTCGGTGCCCCAGGATTTTACTTTTTCAACCTGTTGAATATCGAGGTTGAAATAGCGCCGTATTTCACCGGTTGGCATTTCGATAGGGATCGCATCGTTGAGGCTGACACCGATTTCTTCGAGTTTTTTCAGATTCAGGTTTCCAGAGGGGTTGTTGATGTAGTAGGCATACTGCATGTGTGTGGGGTTCGGAGCGGCTTTGCCGTTCAGATACACCTGGCCGTCGCGGATTTGCAGGCTGTCGCCCGGCATCCCGATGCAGCGTTTGATGTAGTGGTCTTTTTTGTCTATGGGGCGCGCCACCACTTCGGGCATGGGTGGGGTAGGGCGGTTCATGCGGCGCAGCATATCTATTTCGCGGCGCCACTGGTACACATCGTACGTGCGATTGGGGGTAATGATGACGCTGTCGCCGGCGGGGAAATTGAACACAACGGGTTCGTTGTGGTCAACCTGTTCGATGGCCGGGAGGCGGTAATAGGGCAGGGAAGGGTTTCGCAGGTATGATTCATGGGCCAAAAGACCGTCGGTATTGCTGAACCGGTTGTGTATCAGAGGAAATTGCAGAACCGTCATGGGTGTACGTATCCCGTAGTGGGCCTTGCTGACGAACAGGTAGTCGCCAACTTTCAGGCTGCCTTCCATGGAAGATGTGGGGATGACGTATGCTTCAATGAGGAACATGCGGATGAATGCGGCTGCAAACACGGCAAAAATGATGGCTTCGCTCCACTCCCGTAGTTGGGATTTTTTGAATGGGTTGGCTGTTTCCAGTTTGCGCAGCGCGGTCTTGTCGTTTTGTTCCTGTGCTTCATGCACTTGCTGGTGGAAGTCCCGTTCCTGATCCAGAATAGGGCCGGTGTACTGATCTTTTGGGTTGCGCCCGATGAGAAAAAACGGGATGGGAGCATACACAACGGACAAAACGGCATCCCAAAAGCCATGTTTGCCGAATGAGCGCACCATATCAATGCACAACCCGGCGTAGATGAAGAAGTTAACCACCGGGAAGAGCAGCCAGGCGGCAAACCACGGTTTGCGTCCGACCATTTTGCACCATTCCACGGCAGCCAGTCCAGGCACGAGTGCCTTCCAACCTGGGATGCCGGCTTTATCGAACAATTTCATCATGCTCAAGCCGAGCAGAAGGTACAAAACGATCAAAAAAATCAGAACCGTCATGGCGTTTGTTTGTAAAATATATGTGGTTAATGGAAGATGAAAAAACCTGGGCGAAGGTATTGGACGGGCGGGAGTAGCAGGTTTCCCATAGACAGGCTGTCCCTGTTGACCGATAAACACCTGATCAGCCGTCTACCGTCCACCGGTTGCATTCCGTTTTCGTTTACCCTTCTTCCGATTTGCGTCTTTTGCGGCGGGTCTTGAACATCTCCACTACTTCCTTGTCATCGAGGAAACCCATATCGAGGAACTGTGTTGACACGAATTTTTTAATGTCCTGATAATCTTTTCCGCGTTTGTCAATGTACACCAGGAGCAGTTTTTGGACGTAGCGCATGGATATTTTTTCGACGGCCTGGTTGAACTCCGAGTTGCCGAAAATGTGGATGTACACGTTGAAAATTTTGTTCAGTTCGAAGTAGTCGGCATACTCACGTTCGGTAAGTCCGCCCATTAAGCGACTGAAGTAGTTGAGTATGATCAGGCGCACGCACTTGCTTTCGATGGAAAGGCCTTCGTGGTTGTTGTAAAATTCCTGCACCGCATCAATGACATCGGGGTGTACATAGCCGAGGCTGTGGATTTTGGTGGCGATCCGGTACAGTTCTGAAATTCTGTCCGACACTTTGAGATCCAACAGTTTTGCCACGCGCTCATCGTTCTCCGCGGTCATGTTCGCGTTCGATTGGTACAGCTCGGCAAGGAAACTCAGGTACTTAATTTCGAAACCGGGATACGACTTGCGTTCGCGGGCAAAATGTGCGCTAAACTCCACTTGTTCCGATTCGGTCAGGGGCATGAAATTGCCGAAAACCGCCAGCATTTCCACATATTCATCGGAATTGTGAAAGTCTTTGTTGGCAAGGAAGTTGCGAATTTGCTCCTTAAAACTGGCGTTGTCGCCACCGACCTCAAATCGTTTCAGGAGGAACTGGCGAAGGGCGGAGAAGTTGGCCTTCATCTCGCCGCGCGATTTGGGGAAATCGGCAGAGTAGTATAGTTCGTGCCGGAATTGGTTGGAGTAGCGCGTGTACAGGTCTAAACGGTCTTTCTGGTCGCGGTAACGGTCGTTCTTTTGTTGTTGGAGGAAATAGCGAATGCGTTTGTTTTCGATCTGGCTCATCAGGTTGGTGATCCAAATGTCGCTACTGAGGGCAAAGCCAACCTGAATGCTTTGGCCGATTCGCTTTTTCAGTTGTTCGAAATGCACACTCTGGCAAATGGCCAGCAGGATGTCTTTGAAATGGTCGTTGGGGCGCACGTAGCGGTATTGGTCGTTGATCTCGCCGCGCAAAACGGCATAACCCAGAATTCGGGGCAGGTATAGCCCTTCAAAAACGGGTTCGAGCAACATTTTTTCGCATGTGACCAATTGCAAGGGAGCGTTGGCTGCCACTTCGTGGTGGATTTGAGACAGCATAGGCTCGAACTCTTGACGGAGTTCGTTGTAAAGTTCGTCCTCCTCTTCCTCAAGGTATTGCGCCAGCGCCGGCGCATCTTGAATAGCGTTGGCGATTTCGTTCAGGCGGTTGTAGTACTGTTCGTCCAAGGGCTGCATAAGATGGAGTGATTGAGTGATGGAGTAGTTGAGTGATTAAGGCGTTTTAAAAAAGACCTGGCAAAGCTGCGAAAGGCTTTGCCAGGTCTTTATTTACCCGTGAAATGTGCGGCAAAAGTAGCAACTCTTGCCAATAGTTCTGTTTATGCTTCTGTATTTTCTTCCGTTGCGGCGGCTTCTTCGTTGCTGTCGGCTTCGACAACCGGAGCAGCGTCTTCAGCAGGAGCAGATTCAGTTTCTTCGACGACTACTGCAGGTGCAGCATCTTCGACTTCGGCAACAACGGCCTCAGCGACTACAACTTCCTCCACAACAGGTGCAGCAGATTCCTCCACTTCAGGCGCGGCGGGTTCTTCCACGACGACTGGTTTAACCACCTTTGCCTTAGGCTTGCCGTCTACGGCTGCAATATGCTGGCGATGTTTTTCTGCAGATTCTTCGCGACGTACCGAGATTCGGGCTTCTTTTTGCTCGATCCAGGCGTTGAGTTTGGCTTCGGCTTGTTCAGCGGTCAAGGCGCCTTTTTTCACGCCGTCCGCGAGGTGTTTTTGGTACAACACGCCCTTGAAGCGCAGAATGGCGCGTACGGTATCGGTCGGTTGCGCGCCTTTTTGAAGCCAATCGTAGGCAAGGTCGCGGTTCAGATCAATGGTGGCCGGAACGGTCAGGGGGTTGTAGGTGCCGAGTTTTTCGATGAAACGGCCGTCGCGAGGGGAACGGGAATCGGCGACGACAATGTGGTAAAAGGGCGCTTTGGCGCGGCCCCGGCGTTGGAGGCGCAGTTTGACTGCCATAGTGGAAACGAAAATTTAAGTTAAGAGATAAAATCTCGCCCGGCTTCTTATTGGAAATAGCACCGGGCTTTTCGAGGGCGCAAAGGTAAATCAACATATCGCAAAAAACCAAACCGAGCCGATATTTTCCCGGACAACTTATTCGCTACCTTTGTGGCCTTCAAAACAACGCATGGAAAAAGTTCTCATTCTCGATTTTGGTTCGCAATACACGCAATTGATCGCCCGGCGTGTACGGGAAATGCACGTGTACTGTGAGATTGTCCCGTACAATAAAATGCCGAATCTGACCCCTGACACGAAAGGGGTGATCCTTTCGGGCAGCCCCTTTTCGGTGAAACAGCCTGATGCACTTCGGGTTGAACTCAACGCAGTGGCTGGGCAACTTCCTGTGCTGGGCATTTGCTACGGGGCACAACTGACGGCTGATTTTTACGGTGGCACGGTGGCGCGTTCGGAAAAACGGGAATACGGCAAAGCGACCTTGGCACAACACGACGATTCGGATCCGTTCTTTGCGCAAACCTCCCTGCATTCCCAGGTTTGGATGAGCCACGGAGACACGATCCTGCAATTGCCTGAAGGCTTCGAGATTTTGGCCAGCACCGAGAATATTCCTGTGGCGGCTTTCCGATCCGTCGGTTCGCGGTTCCAGGCACCGGTTTACGGCATACAGTTCCACCCGGAGGTATACCACACCCTCGAAGGGTTTCAGTTTTTGAAAAATTTTGTTTTGGGCATCTGTGGTTGTTCGGGGGATTGGACCCCGGCGCACTTCGTGGAGGACACGGTGTCCGCATTGCGTACCCAAATCGGCTCCGAGAAGGTCATCATGGCGCTTTCCGGGGGGGTAGACTCGACCGTTGCGGCAACACTGCTGCACCGGGCTATCGGCGATCGCTTGTTTTGTTTTTTTGTGGACAATGGATTGCTGCGCAAAAACGAATTCGAGTCGGTACTGGATTCGTACCAGCACATGGGCCTGAACGTGGAGGGTGTGGATGCCAAACAGCGATTTTATGAGGCGCTTCGAGGCGTGTCAAACCCGGAAGACAAGCGCAAAATCATTGGGCGCTTGTTCATTGAGCTGTTCGAGGAAGAGTCGCGTGCGCACACCGACTGCCATTGGCTGGGACAGGGCACCATATATCCGGATGTCATTGAATCGGTCAGTGTGCATGGCCCTTCGGTAACGATCAAAAGTCACCACAACGTGGGCGGGTTGCCGGAAAAACTGCATCTGAAAATCGTGGAGCCATTGCGTATGCTTTTCAAGGATGAAGTGCGGCGTGTGGGCAGGGAACTGGGCATTACGGGGAATATCCTGAACCGGCACCCGTTCCCCGGACCCGGACTTGGCATTCGTATTCTTGGAGACATCACACCGGAAAAGGTGCGCTTGCTGCAGGAAGCCGATGCGATCTATATCAACAAGTTGCGCGAGCACGGTTTGTACGACTCGGTTTGGCAAGCGGGAACGATCCTGTTGCCCATCCTGTCGGTGGGTGTAATGGGGGACGAACGAACCTACGAACAGGCAGTGGCCTTGCGCGCTGTAAACAGCACAGATGGCATGACTGCCGAATGGAGCCGCCTTCCGTACGAGTTTTTAGCGGAGGTTTCCAGCGATATTATCAACAGTGTGAAAGGAATCAATCGGGTGGTTTTTGATATCAGTACCAAGCCTCCCGCCACAATTGAGTGGGAATGATTTGAACGACACCCTGAGCCGCTTTTTTGAAATAACAGCGTTATTATACCAACTCTGATGCTTCGTTTTTCCGCATTTTCGATCCGTTTTGTTCTGGCCCTGCAGGTCTGTGCAAGCATATTGGCCGTTGGCTGTTATTCGTTCAAAGGCATTTCAATTGACCCGAACATCAAAACTTTTTTTGTCCGGAATTTCGAAGTCACAGCGGTAAATGCACCACCTACGTTAGCCGTTGATTTCACCGAACGCCTGAAAGACAAAGTGCGTACGGAAACGCCCCTGAAACTGAACAGTGATGCGCCAGATGCAGAGTTTACAGGCAGGATAACGGATTTTCGTGTGATTCCGGTAGCGCCAAAACCTGGTGAAACAGTGTCGCTCAACCGGTTGGAAATTCGTATGCAGATCAATTATGTGGTCAATCTGGAACGCATGGAGGGTGGTTGGCCGACAGAGCGGACGTTCAGCCACTTTGCAGAATTTGGTGCCGACCAAGACCTGATTTCGGTGCAAAATAACCTTATCCGTCAAATCAGCGACCAGCTCCTGGAGGATATTTTCAACGCAGCCTTCAACAACTGGTGAGCCTTCGAAATTTAGGACGAACATGACGCAAGACCGATTTTTAAGGTATCTGAACAACCCGGACTTACTGGCGACCATTTCCTACGAGGAGCTGAAAACACTTGCCCTAACCTACCCGTATTCCCACAATTTGCGGTATTTGCTTGCAATTAAGTCCGGGCTTGTGGAAAAGCATCCTGATTTTGATCGCAATTTGGCCACAGCATCCGCGTATAGTTTGGATCGCACGCGGTTGTATGTACTTCTTGCTCCCAAAACATTGGCGCCTATAAAAATGGAGCAGGAGGAAGTGGTGTTGGAATTGAGGCCTATCGAAACGGTGCAGCGCGAACTGGAAGCCAGGATGCCGTTGGCAAAGAACGACGACATGGTCGTGCCTGCAAAGCCTGAACTGGCCGCCGACACACCCCGAAAAGACGAGAAGAAGGCGGAACCAGGTGATTCATCGGCTACTCCCGAAACTACTCCGGATTTGATGCTGATTGGGAGGAGCGAACCGGCCGACGTTGCTTCCGTCAAATCATCCCGACAGGCAGGGACAAGTATTCCTGAGGATAGTCACCATGTTGTTCTTCAGCAAAACAGGAGTTTTAGTGCCTGGATCAGCCAGTTTCAGCCACCGGCATTGGAGGCGCCGGCGTATGAACCTGACCGGTCCGACGATAAGCCTTCGGAAAAAAAATCACAAAGACTGTCGGCCCCTGTGCATTTGGCCACGCCCGAAGAGTCAGACAACCCGGCCGATTCCCCGCAATCGCTTGCGGAACGCAGCGTTACCGAAAGCAAAACGATCGTTTCCGAAACACTTGCCAGGATTTATGCAAAGCAAGGGTATCGGGAAAAGGCCATAGATATGTACGAGCGGCTCCGTTTGGCGATTCCGGATAAAAGCACGTACTTTGCCGCCGAAATTGAAAAATTAAAAAAATAGACGACGATGTTATCCACTTTAGCAGTATTGATTGCCTTGGTTAGTGTGTTGCTGATGGCTTCGATTTTGGTTCAAAACCCCAAAGGGGGCGGTATTGACCCGACGTTGGGCGGGCAGGCGCAGCAGTTGTTTGGAGCGGCCCGTTCCACAGAATTTATTGAAAAGGCCACCTGGGTACTCGCAGGCGCTTTGCTGATACTGTGTATTGCGGCTGTACTTGTGGTGAACTCCAGCGTCGCCACTGCCCAGTAAAAGGGTAAAGAGAGACTGGCCTGCGTACCCAACGATTCAAAAAGGAGTAAGTTCCACAGCAATCATTGCACGTCGTATCGGTGCAATCCCAGATTTTGGATTATTGCGATGACTTTTTCTGCGTACCGCTCATCGGTCGCATAACCGGCCTGTGCAAGCCCCTTAGCCCAAGCCTTGTAGTCGTTGGCGGCAAGGCGAAACACGTTTTTGTACCGGCGGTTGTTTTTTAACAACAGGCTATGGGCGCGATAACTTCCCCATACATTCCCATAGCGTACGAAGAAGTCTTTGTGCGAATCATCCGTGAAATTCGCACAATGCCCGTTTTTGCATTTGTTGGAAAAGCATTTGATTCCAAAGTGGTTATTCGTGTTGCGCGCCAGTTTGCTTTCTCCGGCATTGCTTTCCAACAGGCCTTGTGCCAGGATCACACTTGCCGGTATTCCGAATTTTTCCATCTCTGCCACTGCAACGGGGGCAAAACGCTGAATGTACTCCTTGCATATATCGACAGAACTGGTGGCACGTTGTTCATCCATTTCGTTGCGTGCGGCAAAACCCGGATCAATGATAAAAGTAGTGTGCCCCTTGGAACTTGCCGGAAGCCTGACCGCCGCCGTTGCCCGAGCCGGCCTGGAAGCGGCCGAACCGGGTGTCATATCCGAGAGTAGGGCGGCATGCACACCTTGAGGAGCATGGACGGCCGCTTGTTCGAGCGGACTACTTGATCCGAAGTCCAGAATAATGGCGATTTTTTCACTCCAAACCATGTAGGTCAACGCAGCCAGGAGTAAACAGCGCCAAAGTAACGGCTCGTGAATGAAGTTGTCGCTTGTACGGGATGTGCCCGACTTTCGGGCGTGCATAGCAGAGTGAGTGTAGTACGATTGTGCCATGACGGAAAAATTAAGTAGTGAGGGACTGAATTGTTTTGAACAGGGCACAAAGAAAACAAATAGTTTTTTATTAATCAAACAAATTATTTTATAAATTTCTTTTTTACACACAAAAACTTGAAAAGCGTTGTAGGGATATAGCATTGCTGTCTACTTTTGCCCCGCTTGAACTTCGTGTAAGTTTTACACGCATTTTAGATTTATTTACAAGAGATGGTAATCATAGCCGACTGCGGTTCCACAAAATGCGACTGGTTGCTGGTGCACGGCGGTCGCGACCACCAATTGGAAAATACGGTAGGGTTTAGTCCTTTTTTCCACACAACTTCTGAAATTGAAGAAATTCTCGCTGCGCAGTTGGTGCCCAAACTGGAACCGAAATCCGTTGATCGAATTTGGTTTTACGGTACCGGAGTGCACGATGAACACCGCACGGAAATCGTGGCAACGGCGCTTCGGAATATATTCCCAAATGCTCAAGTTGAAGTAGAACATGATTTGTTAGGCGCCGCCCGGGCTACATGCAAACGAAGCCCCGGGATCGCGTGTATTTTGGGCACCGGCTCAAACAGTTGCTACTACGATGGTCAAAAAATATTGGACAACGTTATTTCTCTGGGATGGCTTCTCGGTGACGAAGGTAGCGGCACGCACCTTGGAAAGGCATTGCTTCGGGCATGGTTTTACCACGAACTGCCATCCGACCTGAATGCGGCGTTCGATGCCGAACACCCGGAAGGGCCTGATGCCATCAAAGACCGGGTGTACGAAAAAGGGGCTAATGCCTATTTGGCGTCATTTACCCGCTTTCTGGGGGATCATCTGACACATCCGTTCGTCCAGCAATTGGTCAAAGACTCCTTGGGAGCCTTCCTCGACCATCATGTGCGCAAATACAGCGGTCACCTGCAGGTTCCGATACATTTTGTAGGCTCCATAGCCTACCACTTCAAAGATTTGCTGGAGCAATCCATGGAATCCCGAAAACTGCAATTGGGCGTAGTGGTGCGGAAACCAATTTATTCGCTGGCAGAGTACCATTTGCCTCCTCAAATCTGATCTCCCCAAATTTTGTAATCGTTATTGAAACGAGATGAAAGAAATAAAACGCATAGCGGTTTTCACTTCAGGCGGCGATGCCCCGGGCATGAACGCAGCCATCCGGGCTATTGTTCGTAATGCACTCAACAATGACCTGCACGTGTACGGTATTGCGCGTGGGTTCGAAGGCATGATTGATGGTAGTGTCAAACGCCTCGAGACCTCGGATGTGAGCAACATAATCCATCGGGGCGGGACGGTGCTCAAGACGGCCCGAAGCAAGCGGTTTCTGGAACTGGAAGGCCGGAAACTGGCCTACGAGAATTTGATATACAACGACATAGATGCCCTCGTCGCCATTGGCGGGAATGGTACATTTACCGGCGCCCACAAGTTCATGGAGGAATATCCCGATATCCCGATTGTCGGCATACCAGGTACCATTGACAACGATCTCTTTGGAACCGACTTTACCATCGGTTTCGATACGGCTGTCAACACGGCTGTACAAGCCGTGGACAAAATCCGCGACACAGCCGATTCGCACAACCGCTTGTTTTTCGTGGAGGTGATGGGGCGCCATTCCGGCTACATCGCGTTGCACACCGCTATTGCCGGCGGGGCGGGTGGGGTACTCATTCCGGAAGAAGAGTCCAATATTGATGAATTGGTTAAACTGCTCAAACGCGGCGCAAAACGCTCCAAATTGTTCAGTATCGTCCTGGTGGCGGAAGGAAACCAGATGGGCACGGTGTATGACATTGCCCGTCAGGTGGAAGAAAAAATTGACGTGTTCGACGATATCAAAGTCACCGTCATCGGCCACCTCCAGCGGGGAGGTTCGCCTTCGGCGTTTGACCGCGTACTGGCCAGCATATTGGGTTTTGGCGCTGTGGAGGCTCTGCTGCAGGGAAAATCCGGTGTAATGATCGGTATCAAAAACAACAATATTCACTTCACGCCTTTCAAGGAAGCCATATCGAAAAACAAAACCTTCGGCAAGGACTTGTTGCGGATGGCGCATATTCTGGCGCAGTAATTTCCCCCAAAAAAACAGGCAAGCAGAATGGTTCTGCTTGCCTGTTTACACATAAAACCTCCTGCCTGACGATTACTTCTCGTCGTAATTGAACGGCAGAATTTTAGAGTCTTTCACCGTAGACAGCGTCATAAGCGTTTTCAATCGCTCGATTTCCTCGATCTGGCTCAAGGTCTTGAACAGCAGCTGTTCATAGGTGGGAATGTCCTTGCAAACGATTTTCATCAAAAAGTCTGCTTCCCCCGTGATGATGTAGCATTCCGTGATCTCGTCAATGCGGGCGATTTTCTCCAAAAAATTGTTCAAGGCATTTTCACGTTTCCAGGCCAGTGAGACCAGAACGAAAGTCTTGACATTCAAGCCCAGGAGTTGCGGGTTGATTTGAGCGTGGTAGCTTTGGATGATATCGTTTTGCTCCAACTTTTTAACCCGTTCCAGGGTAGGTGCGGGAGACAGACCGATTTTTTTGGAAAGGTCCAAATTGGTGATCTTGCTGTTTTCCTGGAGGATCCGGAGTATTTTCAGATCAATCTTGTCTAATTTATCTGACATAGTGCGATGATGTTGTAAAATTATATTTTGGTGTGTAAAATTTCCCCAAAGGTAGGGCAATAAAAAATTATGTGCAAGTTCAATTTTTAATCGCCCATGTAAATTCTGAAAAATAGTAGTATTTGTCCTTTGGTGGCAATAAATTTTGCCAAATAAGTCTACAAAACGCAAGACTGCCAAAAGATATTTGTTCAGCGAGGCGCTTTCTTTTTACGGCAAAAAAAAAGTTGAACCCACAGGCAGGCACCTGAATTGTGCCAAACAAATCCTGTGGATTCAACGCTGAAATTGGACCGAACCGACGTTTACGGGAAGACACCCATCGAAACGTAGTCTCCTGCAATTTTTTTCAAGGAGCAGACAAAGGCTGCCGTACGCATATCTGGAATAACCGCATTGTGATACCATGTATCCCGCACTTGTTGATAGGCAGTGATCATGGTGTCTTCCAGACCGGAATTCACAAGTTCCACTTCGGTACCGCCCCGGGTAAGGAAATCGCGGTCGCGTTGTGCCACTTGTTTCCCGGTCATGTCCTCCACTTTGTTCAGGATGCCGGTAAAGGCATTGTGGTGAAACCTGTTTTCCAAACGACCGAAACGGTGGTGGGAAAGGTTTTTCAACCATTCAAAGTAGGATACCGTTACACCGCCGGCGTTGATGAAAAAGTCGGGGAGTACCAGGATGCCTTTTTTGGACAGGATAACGTCCGCGTCCGCCGTGATGGGGCCGTTGGCAGCCTCAGCAATGATCTTTGCCTTGATGCGGTCGGCATTCTCAATCGTAATCTGGTTCTCCAGCGCAGCAGGCACCAGGATGTCGCATTCCACTTCGAGTACGGCCGAAGGCCCGCCGATATGCTTGGAACCCGGGTAGCCGATGATGGATCCCGTCTCCTGCCGGAAAGCAAGCAGTTTGTCAATGTCAATGCCGTTCGGGTCAACGATCGAACCTTCGCGCTCGGCTACGCCTATAATCTTTACATCGCCTTCGTTCTGACTGATTGTACCCGTATTGCTACCCACGTTGCCCAAACCCTGGATTACCATGGTCTTGCCGGCGATACCGGACGCAAGTCCGAGTTTTTTCATGTCGTCAGCATTCGAAATGCACTCGCGAAGACCGTAGAATACCCCGCGTCCGGTGGCTTCCGCGCGGCCGCGGATACCGTTTTGGGTCACGGGTTTGCCGGTTACGCAGCCAATGGAGTCAATTTCGCCGTGGCGGAAAGCCTGGTACGTGTCCAATATCCACGCCATCTCGCGGGGGCCGGTACCGTAGTCCGGCGCAGGTACGTCAATGCCTGGCCCGATGAAGTTTTTCTTGATGAGCTCGGTGGTGTAGCGACGGGTAATATTCTGTAGCTGCTCCACCGTGTAGTTTGCCGGGTTGATTTTGATACCACCCTTGGCGCCGCCGAAAGGCACGTCTACCAAAGCACACTTGTAGGTCATCAAAGAAGCAAGAGCCATTACTTCATCCTGGTCCACACTTTCAGCGTACCGAATGCCGCCTTTGGTAGGCAATCGGTGGTGGCTGTGTTGTACCCGGTATGCCTCAATGACCTGATAGTTGTCGCCCACACGAATCGGGAAACGGATCTGAAGTACGAGGTTGCAGACTTTGATCTGCTCCACCAAACCGGTGGGAATGTCGGTAAAGCCGGCAGCTTTGTCAACGTACCGCTCTACGCTGTTGAAGAAACTGATTTTTCCACTCATGCATCATCTTTTGTTAGGTGCTCTATTTTGGTTAGCTTCCGCTCCAGTCGGACAAGGTACCATACAATACCCAGAAAAATCACGAGGATGACAGCCACCACGACGTTGATTTTTCCGGTTTCACGCATGAAATCCCGGTTGCCTTCTGCAAAAGCGGCGGGCAAAGATATTGCCGGCATCAAAACAAACGTGAAAAAGATACGAATCAGAAAAAATTTCATGTTTCAAATCAGATTGGTACGTGTGAAAGTGGAATAACAGAGTTTAATTTACTTCAGCAACAGGTCCGTAATGGTCAGAGTACCGAAAACGATACTGGCAATCCCGTTTGTGGTGAAAAAAGCAAGATTCACGCGGCTGAGGTCGTTGGGCCGTACCAGGCGGTGCTGGTACACGAGCAAACTCAGGAAAATGCCTGTTCCCAGCCCCATCAACAGGTCCACATGTAGCAGTTTTTCGTGGAGGGTCCAGCCTGCAAGTACCATCAAGACAGCGGTACCTCCATGCATCCACGACGACACCCTCAACGCGCGGTCTTTTCCGAAAGCAGCCGGTATGGAGTACAAACGCTGTGTTTGGTCGAATTGCTCGTCCTGCAGCGCATAGATCACATCGAAGCCACCCGTCCAGAACAAAACCGCCAGTCCGTAAAGCACCGGAACAAGCCCGAAATACCCCGTAACGGCCAGATACGCCCCCACAGGCGCCAGAGCCAAACCTAAACCAAGAACGAGGTGGCAAAGCCAGGTAAATCGTTTGGTATAGCTGTATCCCAGCACCACCGCCAAGGCTATGGGCGACAACAGGAAGCAGATTGAATTGATGAAATACGTGGTCGTCACGAAAAGCAGGCAGTTGACCACCACAAAAACCAATACCGACTTCGGGGATATGATCCCTGCGGGTATCTCGCGCAACTGTGTGCGCGGGTTGGCTGCGTCCACATCGCGGTCGAGCCACCGGTTGAACGCCATGGCTGCGCTGCGTGCAAAAATCATACACAGCACTACCAGTCCCAGCAATTTCCATTGGAGTCCCGACCCAGTTTCCGCATTTCCGATGAAAAAGCCGACTAGAGCGAATGGCATGGCGAAAAGCGTGTGGCTGAACTTGACAAGCGAGAAGTAATTTTTCATCGGCACAAAAATGCGTCAAGTTTGGCCAACTGCAAAAACCAACATCCAACAGCAAACAGCAAATGGCCAATAGCTACCTTTGCCCGTCAATTCAAATCTAGCAAAACATGCCGAACAAAGTTCACGCCGCCATCACCGGTGTACACGGGTGGGTGCCCGAAGACCGACTCACCAATGCCGACCTCGAAAAACTCGTGGATACCAATGACGAATGGATCACCACCCGAACGGGTATCAAGGAACGCCGCATTTTGCGCACGCCGGAATGGGCAACCAGCGACATGGCCGCCGAAGCCGTGAAAGGCCTCTTGGCAAAAACCAATACCACACCCGGGGAAATTGACCTGCTGATCGTTGCCACCGTGACCGCCGACATGGTTTTCCCCGATACGGCCAATACGGTGTGCGATAAAATTGGCGCCAAAAATGCTTTCGGCTACGATATTAATGCGGCTTGCTCCGGCTTCTTGTACGCCCTCGCCACCGGCGCACAATTTGTAGCCAACGAAACGTACAAAAAGGTCGTCGTCGTAGGCGCCGACATGATGTCCTCCATCGTAGACTATCAAGACCGCAATACCTGCGTCATTTTCGGCGACGGCGCCGCTGCCGTCTTGCTCGAACCACGTCGGGACGGTACAGGCATCCAGGATTTTGTGTTGCGCAGCGACGGGGCCGGGCGCGAATTCCTGCACATGAAAGCCGGTGGTTCCAAACGTCCCGCTTCGGCGGAAACGGTCGCCAATCGCGAACATTTTGTGTACCAGGACGGCAAGCGCGTGTTCAAATTTGCCGTGGAAGGCATGGTTTCGACAGTGCAGGAAATCTTGCGCCGAAACCACAAAACCATGGACGAGATCAATTGGGTGGTGCCACACCAGGCCAATATGCGCATCATTACCTCGGTAGCCGATCACCTGCATTTCCCGATGGAAAAGGTCATGGTCACCATTGAAAAATACGGAAACACGACCGCTGCCACCCTCGGTCTTTGTCTGTGGGAATATGAGAGCCAACTTCACAAGGGAGACAATATCGTGCTCACGGCATTCGGCGGTGGATTCACCTGGGGCGCTCTTTACCTGAAATGGGCCTTGTAGTTTTTGAGTGTTGAGTTGCGAGTTTGGAGTTGCGAGTTTTGAAAAATCTGTTCAAAAAGAAAATTCTACCTTTGCGCGCCTTTTTACAAACGAAGGATGACGGCAAGGCTTCCTCAATCTTGTACTAACTCAAAACTCAAAACTCGTAACTCAACACTAATAAAATGGCAACAACCGCAGACATCCGCAACGGCCTGTGTATCGAATTGAACAACGACATCCTGAAAGTAATTGATTTTCAGCGTTTCCAAGTGGGCCGTGGCAGTGGCAAGGTTTGGACAAAACTCAAAAGCACCACCTCCGGCAAAGTCATCGAACATACCTTTCAGAGCGGGCACAGCATCACCGAAGTGCGCGTAGAGCGCCGCAAGTTCCAATACCTGTACCCCGAGGACGGCGGATATGTCCTGATGAATCAGGAAACCTACGACCAAATGTCCGTGCCCGAAGACATGCTCGAAAACGGCAAATTTCTGAAGGAAGGAGACACTGTTGATGCGCTGTTCCATGCTCAAAAAGAATCCCTGCTCGCCGTGGAAATGCCACAAACCGTTGTTTTGGCAATTACGTATGCCGAACCCGGCGTACGCGGAGACACGGCCACCAATACCCTCAAGCCTGCCACGGTGGAAACCGGAGCCGAGGTCCGAGTACCGCTCTTCGTGGAAGAAGGCGACCTCATCAAAATTGACACCGCTACCGGTGCGTACATGGAGCGCGTGAAAAAATAAATTCTCCTGCTTCATTTCACGTACCGCCCTATATTTGACCCTCAAGCAAAACGAACGTGGTTATGGACATCAACCAGATACAAGAATTGATTCGATTGGTCAGCAAATCAAAGGTGACCGAATTCATCCTCAAAGAGGGCGATTTCAAACTCATTATTCGGAACCAGGCCGGCTCCGAAAGCAATGCCGCACCGGCAGTTGCCTTCCCGCCGCCACAGCCGCTGATGACCATGACGCCGCCCCCCCCACCACCGGCGCCGGTAGTAGCTCCTGCGGCGGCGACTTCCGCACCCGCACCGGCAGTGGATGCCAATATGTTGACTATCAAATCGCCCATGGTCGGTACGTTTTACCGCGCTTCCGGGCCGGACAAGGGACCTTTTGTCAAAGTTGGCGACTCGGTCGAGGTAGGTGCCACCGTATGTATCATCGAAGCCATGAAACTGTTTAACGAGATTGAGTCGGATGTCAAGGGCAAGATCGTCAAGGTTTTGGTAGAGGATGCTTCTCCTGTGGAATACGACCAGCCTTTGTTCGTTGTGGAGCCGGCATAAGTGATTACTATTCTTCCAACCGTATAAATCCACCATTTTCGCCCGGCCCGTAATCGGATCAGGCGGAAACTTTCCGAGCCATGTTCAAGAAGATACTGATAGCCAACCGCGGCGAAATTGCGCTGCGTATCATTCGCACCTGCAAGGAAATGGGCGTCAAATCCGTGGCCATCTACTCCACGGCCGACCGCGATAGCCTGCATGTCCGCTTTGCGGACGAAGCCGTCTGTATCGGCCCCCCCGCTTCTTCGGAAAGCTACCTGAACATCCCGCGCATTATGGCCGCCGTGGAAATCACGAACGCCGATGCAGTGCATCCCGGCTATGGTTTCCTGGCCGAAAACGCCAACTTCGCCGAGGTGTGCAAAGAGTACGGCACGAAGTTTATCGGCCCCACTCCGGATCAAATCCGGCGCATGGGCGATAAAATTACGGCCAAAGAAACCATGCTCGCTGCCGGCGTTCCCTGCGTACCCGGCTCCGAAGGGCTGCTGGAAGACGTAAAAATGGGCGTCAAACTCGCCAAAGAAATTGGTTATCCGGTTATCCTCAAAGCCACTGCCGGCGGTGGCGGCAAGGGCATGCGCGTCGTTTGGAAAGAATCCGAGTTTGAAAATCAGTGGGAAACCGCGCGTCGCGAAGCAAAAGCATCCTTCGCCAACGACGGCATCTACATGGAAAAATTCATCGAAGAGCCGCGCCACATCGAAATACAGGTGGCTGGTGACCAGTTCGGGAAAGCCTGCCACCTCTCCGAACGCGACTGCTCCATCCAGCGACGCCACCAAAAACTCGTGGAGGAATCCCCTTCCCCGTTCATGACGCCCGAACTGCGCGAAAAAATGGGCGAAGCCGCTATAAAAGCCTGCACCGCCATCAATTATGAAGGCGTGGGCACCGTGGAGTTTTTGGTGGATAAGTACCGGAATTTCTACTTCATGGAAATGAACACCCGTATCCAGGTGGAACATACGGTGACGGAGGAAGTCATTGACTTCGACCTCATCAAGGAACAGATCAAAATTGCCGCCGGAATCCCTATTTCCGGAAAAAATTATTTCCCCGAAATGCACGCCATCGAGTGCCGGATCAACGCCGAAGACCCGTTCAACGACTTCCGCCCCAGTCCCGGACGTATCACCTCGTTCCATTCCCCCAAAGGACATGGCGTGCGGGTGGATACCCACGTCTATGGTGGCTACACCATCCCGCCCTACTACGATTCCATGATCGCCAAACTCATCGTTCGTGCCCGTACGCGCGACGAGGCCATCACCAAAATGGAACGCGCGCTCGACGAATTCATCGTGGAAGGTGTCAAAACCACCGTGCCTTTTCACCAACGCCTTATGCAAAACCCGGATTTCCGGAAAGGAAACTTCCACACCGGTTTCCTGAACACCTGGGATTTCAAAAACGCATAAAGTTTTGTAGGTATCCGCTTGGCGTGGCTCAAAAAAGGTGTCACAGAGGCTCACAGAGTTTACGGAGGCTCACAGAGTTTTAAAACAAAAACAGGGTCACAGCACCTCACAGAGTTTTAGGAGGTTCACAGAGTTTTTTTCCGTCGTAGAGCGGACGGTTCTTTTCAAGATGACAAACTCTGTGAGCCTCCGTAAACTCTGTGAGCCTCTGTGACACCTTTTTTGTGACACACCAAGCGGACACGTACGTTGCGCAAGTTCCTAAACGCACGAAGAGCCTATATTTTCGAGATGTCATACCACCAAAATATCTCCCAAACGCTCGGCATACCCGTCCGCCGCGTCCAAGCCGTGCTCGAATTGCTCGAAGGTGGTGCTACTATCCCGTTTATCGCCCGATACCGGAAAGAAGCTACAGGCTCCCTCGACGAGGTTCAAATCGCCGATATCCAGGGTGTCTGGAAAAAAATGCTGGAACTGGACAAACGCCGCGAAGTCATCCTGCAAAGCATCGAGGAGCAAGGAAAACTCACGCCCCAACTCCGTGCGGCTATCCTCGCAGCCGCCACGATGACGGAACTGGAAGATATCTACCTGCCGTATCGGCCCAAACGCAAAACCCGCGCCTCCGTAGCCATCGAGCGCGGACTGGAACCTTTGGCTAAACGCATATTTACCCAGCAAGACAAGCAAGGCCTGGAGATTTTGGCGGCCAAGTTCATCACCGATGAGGTACCCTCCGTGGAGGATGCCCTGCAAGGCGCCCGCGATATCATTGCCGAATGGATCAACGAAGACAAACGCGCCCGTGACCGAACGCGCCGTCATTTTGAAAAAGGAGCCTTGATTTCTTCCCGCCTGGTAAAAGGCAAGGAAGCCGCAGGCGCCAAATACCGCGACTACTTCGAGTGGAGCGAAAAACTCGCCACCTGCCCCTCGCACCGCCTCCTGGCCATGCGCCGGGGTGAAGAGGAAGGTTTTCTTCGGGTAGGCATTGCTCCAGAGGAGGAAGTGGCCATTTCCGATTTGGAAAAACTGTTCGCCACCGGCTACGGCGAATCCACCGAACAGGTGCGCTTGGCCGTGAAAGACGGCTACAAACGCCTGTTGCAGCCGTCTATCGAAACGGAGTTTCGCAACACATCCAAGGAAAAAGCCGATCTGGAGGCTATCCGGGTGTTTGCTGAAAACCTGCGGCAACTCCTGCTTTCCGCTCCTTTGGGCGAGCGCCGTGTGCTCGGCATTGACCCCGGCTTCCGGACCGGCTGCAAAGTCGTGGTGCTCGACGCCAATGGGAATCTGCTGCGCAATACTGCCATCTACCCCCACGAACCGCAGCGCCAGGTTTTTGAAAGCCAGGCCGAGATCGAAGAGTTGGTGGACAAATTCCAGGTCGAGGCCATCTCCGTTGGAAATGGTACTGCCGGCCGCGAAACGATGGATTTTCTCCGAAAAATCAAGTTCGAACGCTCCATCGAAATTTTCCAGGTAAACGAGGCCGGAGCGTCCATTTATTCCGCCTCCGAAGTGGCGCGTGAAGAATTTCCAAAAGAAGACATAACCGTGCGCGGCGCCGTCAGCATCGGTCGCCGGCTCATGGATCCGCTGGCCGAACTGGTCAAGATTGACCCCAAAAGCATCGGTGTGGGTCAGTACCAACACGATGTAAACCAAACCCTGCTCAAAGACAGCCTCGACCGAACGGTGGAGTCCTGCGTGAACGCCGTCGGTATCAACCTCAATACCGCCAGCAAACACCTGCTCACCTATGTGTCGGGCCTAGGCCCCGGCCTGGCCCAGAATATCGTGACCTTTCGTACCGAAAACGGCGCATTCCGCCGCCGCGCCGACCTGAAAAAAGTACCCCGTCTGGGCGACAAGGCATTCGAACAATGCGCCGGCTTCCTGCGTATCCGAAACGCCGAGAACCCGCTCGACAACACAGCTGTGCACCCGGAACGCTACATGCTTGTGGAGCAAATCGCCAAAGACCTCGGTTGCACGGTATCCGCCCTTGCCGCCGACCGCAGCCTGCGGCAAAAAGTTGATCTCCAGCGCTATGTCAGGGGCGATGTAGGGTTACCGACCTTGCAGGACATCCTCAAAGAACTTGAAAAGCCCGGTCTCGACCCACGCGGAACCGCTCAATCCTTCGAGTTCGGCAACGTACGCAGTATCGAAGACCTGTCTCCCGGCATGGTGTTGCCCGGTATCATCACCAACATCACCAATTTCGGCGTGTTCGTGGACATAGGCGTGAAAGCCGGCGGACTGGTACATGTCTCGCAACTGACGGACAAGTTTGTAAAAAATCCTGCCGAAGTAGTCAAACTCAACCAGCAGGTTATGGTGCGGGTGCTGGAGGTGGACCTGGAGCGCAAACGCGTGGCGCTCAGCATGCGCGGAGTTTGATTTTTTTACCGACTATCCGCTTTTGAGAACAAACTATGGATGCCGCTCGTGAGTCGGGCGGAGACAAGCCCCGCCCCTACTATTCATTTTGGGCAAATAAGTGACGAGACCGAATTAAACCCTTTTGTCGTAGGGGGCGGGGCTTGTCTCCGCCCGACTCGCGAGCGGCATGATGAAGGGTACGATCAAAATCGAACCTTAAACAGGACTTGTTCCTAAATGCAGATAGTCATAAAACCTATTTCAGAAACCGGATTTTCACAAAAAACCTCGGATCACGTGCGCCAATCTGTCGGGCGGCAGCCGGCGACAGCACCACTTCGATATTGCCTGCATAACCAACCGGGATGCGACCAATGACCTTCGCAAATACCGTCCGGCGGCTCATGGGGTTGTTGACAGCCATGACCGTCCCGATTTTGGCTTCCCGGTGCAGGGCATACAGGTCGCCCTTTTCGTTGCTGTCCCGTTGCCAAAAGCATACCCCCTGCGAAATCACCTCCTTTCGCGCTTTTTTTTCCTCGTCAAAACGCAGTTGATGCGCCTGGTCTGTGGTCGGCGCCACAGCAGACGTACGCCATTCGGCAAGGATGCCCTCCAGCCCCATCCACCCGATATGCAGGAGTTGACCGGGTTTGATTTGTTCATGGTGCAAATTGTTTCGGGCTTTGATGGAATCCACAGGCATACTGAAATGCCGCTTGCAAATCTGGTACAGGTTGTCGCCGGGCTGCACGACGTAATAAATCGGAGCAAATTTGGCCGGATCGAAGTTCGTACCTTTGTAGCGCCGGATTGCGCGGTTGGGAATGGGAATGCCGATTAACGAGCCAGTACGAAGCGCTGGGTCGGTCTGAAATTCCGGATGCAGCGCATAAAGTTCTTCCAGGCTCAGTCCGTAGTATTTGGCTAATGAAAAGAGCGTTTGCTTTGGTTTTACTATGTGGTGGATCATTTTTTGGCCGTTATCCACCGTTAGTAAAATGCTGTCTTTGGGCGCAAGCAGGAATCCATTCACAGCAGTCGGCTGACCCATCAGGCCAACAGCGCCAGACAGGCCAATCAGTAGTAGGGGCAAGGTCGTGTACATGTTGTTTCTCAAAGATGTCTGTGCAAAAGTACAAGCCTTTTCTTAAGGCTCACCCCCTTCCCATTATTGCTTACAAAAACTCGTAACTCGCAACTCGCAACTCGCAACTCAAAACTGACAAGTGTTTCCACTCGCCGAGCGCATGCGTCCCCAAACCCTCGAACAGTACGTCGGCCAGCAACATCTGGTGGGCGAAGGCGCCGTATTGCGCCAGGCGATCGAGGCGGGCAAGATTCCATCGTTTATCCTTTGGGGGCCGCCCGGAGTGGGCAAGACCACACTGGCCCAACTGATCGCGAAGTTGTTGAAAAAGCCGTTTTATCAACTCTCGGCCATCAATTCCGGGGTAAAAGACATCCGGGATGCCATCGAGAATGCCGAAAAAACCACACTCTTCCAGGCCAAAGGCGCCATTCTGTTCATTGACGAAATCCACCGTTTTTCCAAAAGCCAGCAGGATGCCCTGCTTGGCGCCGTGGAAAAAGGCGTAGTCACACTCATCGGCGCCACTACCGAAAACCCATCATTCGAGGTTATTCCGGCATTGCTTTCCCGATGCCAGGTTTATGTGCTGCAACCGTTGGACAAGGCCGAGCTCGTCGGTCTGCTGCACCGTGCCCTGGAGGAGGATGAGGCATTGAAAAACACCGACATCGAACTTGCAGAAACAGATGCCATGCTGCTCTTTTCCGGCGGCGACGCCCGGCGCCTGCTCAATGCCCTCGAACTCGTGAGCAATTACCGCCAACCCGGCGAAACCCTGCGCATCACCAACGACCTGGTGAAACAGCGTATCCAGCAAAACATCGCCCTGTACGACAAAGGCGGCGAACAGCACTACGACATTATCTCGGCGTTTATTAAAAGTATTCGTGGCAGCGACCCCAATGCCGCCGTCTACTGGCTGGCGCGTATGCTTGACGGCGGCGAGGACATCGAATTTATAGCCCGCCGCTTAGTCATTCTCGCTGCCGAAGACATCGGTTTGGCCAACCCGAACGGACTGCTACTGGCCACCACCACCATGGATGCCATCCGCATGATCGGCATGCCCGAGGCGCGCATCATCCTGTCGCAATGCGCCGTGTACCTCGCCACCTCACCGAAGAGCAACTCAGCCTATCTGGCAATTGACAAGGCCCTGGAAGCCGTGCGCAACGGCGGCGGCTTGCCCGTGCCGCTGCCCCTGCGCAATGCGCCTACCAAGTTGATGAAGGAACTCGACTACGGGGCCGGCTACAAATATTCCCACGATTTTCCCGGCCATTTTGTCCAGCAGGATTTTCTGCCTGATGCGCTGCGCGGCAAGGTGTTGTATGAACCGTCGGAAAACCCTGCCGAAGAGCGTGTACGACAAAAACTGCGGGAGGACTGGAAGGACTGGTACCCGTATTAGTGGGGTCACAGAGGCTCACAGAGAAAACAGAGGCTCACAGAGTTATTAAAATATTCTCTGTGAGCCTCTTAAAACTCTGTGAGCCTCTGTGACATTTTGCCCTACAGGGCCAAACTACAAACCTCAGTCCCGGTACCGCTTCGTCAGGTCCTCATAAAAATCAATCCGCCGGTCGCGGAAAAACGGCCAAATCCGGCGCACTGCCTCGGTACGCTCCCGGTCAATCTCGACCACGACATTTTCTTCCCGATCCATGCTCGACAGGTGCAACACTTCGCCCTGAGGCCCGGCCACGAAACTTTGCCCCCAAAACGAGATGCCCCCGGTCACGTCCGTCCAGTCCGGCTCGTGCCCGACGCGGTTCACCGTCACTACAGGCAGGCCATTGGCCACCGCGTGCCCGCGCTGGATGGTGAACCAGGCCCCGTGCTGGCGCTCTTTTTCGGCTTGGGCATCGGTACTTTCCCAGCCGATAGCGGTGGGGTAAATCAAGATTTCGGCGCCGGCCAGCGCCATGAGCCGGGCCGCTTCCGGGTACCATTGGTCCCAGCACACGAGTACGCCGAGTTTCCCGACCGAGGTTTGAATGGGCTGAAAACCGAGATCGCCGGGCGTGAAATAAAACTTCTCGTAGTAGGCCGGGTCGTCGGGGATGTGCATTTTCCGGTATTTCCCGGCAATGGAACCGTCTTTTTCAAACACCACAGCGGTGTTGTGGTAAATACCCGGCGCGCGTTTTTCAAAAAGAGAAGAGACCAGTACCACGCCGTTTTTGCGGGCCGCCGCAGAAAAAATCTCCGTGTCCGGGCCGGGTATCGGATTGGCAAGGTCGAACATGGCCGTGTCCTCGGCCTGACAAAAATAAATGCCGCAGTGCAGTTCCTGCAGCACCACCAGTTCGGCGCCTTGCCGGGCACAGTTGGCGATGCCGGCGAGCGATTTTTGAATATTCGCTTGCTTGTCGCTGGAACAGGATTGTTGGACGAGACCGACCTTCATGGAATGATGAATGATAAATGATGAATGATAAATCAGGCGACACCGAGCGGATATTGCATGGTCAAACAGTGCAGCGAGCCGTGTTGTTCGATCAGGGCGCGGCAGTCAATGCCGATGGTTTCCCGGTCGGGGAATAGTTCGGCAAGGATGCGCAGGGCTTCGGCATCCTGTGGGACGCGGTATGTGGGCGCCAGTACGGCGCCGTTGATAATCAGAAAATTGGCGTAGGTAGCCGGCAGCCGGTGGCCGTCGGCGGCATAGCAAGCATCGGGCCATGGCATCGGCACGAGTCGGTAGGGTTTGCCGTCGCTGGTACGCAAGGTTTGCAACTCCTGTTCCATTGCAAGCAGGGTAGGGTAGTGCTCGTCTTGCGGGTCGGGGCATTGCACGTATGCGATAGTGTCGGGTGAGCAAAACCGCGCCAGCGTATCAATGTGCGCGTCGGTGTCGTCGCCGGCAAGGGCGCCGTGGTGCAGCCATAGCACACGGTCGAGGCCGAACAATTCCCGCAGTCGTTCTTCGGTCTGGGCCTTGGTCAAGTGCGGATTTCGGTTGGGCGACAGCAGGCATTCGGCTGTGGTCAGCAGCGTGCCCTGTCCATCGCTTTCGATGCCGCCGCCTTCGAGCGCCAACCCTGGGTACCGGTGTTCGGCGTGCAGTACCCCTTGTTCCCATAAAACTCGGGTGATGCGGTTGTCGTGGAAGGCAGGAAATTTCAGCCCCCAGCCGGTGAAGAGGAAATCCAGGACAACCGGTTTGCCGGCTTCAAAAACGGTGATGCCGCCATGGTCGCGCGCCCAGGTGTCGTTGGATGGGATTTCGGCGAAAACCAAATGCTCCTGAACGGCGTTACGCAGCAGCGCGTTCGTTTCGGCGGCATCCGGACAAACGATCAGCACTTTTTCGAAGCGGCTGATCGTTTCGGCAATTTCCACGAAACAGGGCAGCACCTCGTCCAGCATTTCGGCCCAATCGGTGCCCGCATGCGGAAACGTAAGTTGCACGGCACTTTGCGGTTCCCATTCGGCGGGCAAACGGCGGGTACGGGTTTGTTTTGACATCGGTGGCAAAGGTATTGGTCGCCCACCAAAATTCCCCGAAAACCAACTTACCTTTGCGCGCCTCGTAGAGTAACGTGTCACAGAGGCTCACAAAGTAAACGGAGGCTCACAGAGTTTTTTCCCTCGTAGAGCGGACATATTCCTACGGAATGACAAAACTCTGTGAGCCTCTCAAAACTCTGTGAGCCTCTGTGACACGTTACTCTTCGAGGGAACACCAAACCAGAAACCCTCCAACCAGAAACCTTACAACCAGAAATGCAATTCCTTTTCCCGCTATTCCTTGCCGCTGCTGCGGCCATAGCCATCCCGATCATCATCCACCTGTTTTACTTCCGGCGGTTCAAACGGGTCTATTTCACCAATGTGCGTTTTTTGCAGGAGGTGAAGGACATCACGAGCAACCGCCAGAAGTTGCGCAACCTGCTGGTACTGCTGATGCGTTGCCTGGCGATCATTTTCCTGGTGCTGGCGTTTGCACAACCCTTCATTCCGCGCTCGTCGGAAGTGAAGCAGGGGGAGAAATCCGTCAGTTTGTTCGTGGACAATTCGTTCAGTATGGGCGCCCTCTCCAAAGATGCGCCGCTGCTTGAATTGGCCAAAAAACGCGCTCGCGACATTGTGACCGCTTACGGCCCCGCCGACCGTTTTCAGGTGCTGACCAATGATTTTGAGGGCCGCGACCAGCGCCTTGTGGGCAAAGAGGACGCCCTCTCCCGTATCGAGGAAATCCGGATCAGCCCGGCTACACGCGACATGTCCAAAGTGTTGCTGCGTCAACAACAGTGCCTCCGCACCGGTAAATCGGAAAACCGCGTCGCGTATCTCATCAGCGATTTTCAGGAAAACATTTCCGACCTGAGTAATTTCAAGGACACCTTGCTGGATGTGAGCCTGGTGCCCATGCGCGCTGTGCGCGAAAACAATATTTCGATTGACTCTGTGTGGTTTGAAAGCCCGGTTCAAATCCTGAATCAGCCCGCAAAACTCGTGGTGCGGGTCAGCAACCGTGGCGACGAAGAGGCCGAAGAAGTGCGGTTGGCCTTGCAGCACGACGGGCAGGAGAAACCTGTAGGCTCCTTGCGCATTCCCGCCCGGGCCGTTAGCCTCGACACCGTGAGTTTCAATATTTTGCACCCGGGCTGGCACCGCGCCAGGCTTTCTGTGACGGACTACCCCGTGCAGTTCGACGACGCCTACTTCCTCTCGTTTCTGGTGGCCGAGCGCATCAATGTCCTGTCCATCAATGGCCTCCAGCCAAACAAATACCTGAACAACGCATTTGCCGGCGCCAAGTATTTTCAGTTGGACAACGCCGATGTGCGGGCGCTGGATTACTCCAAATTTGCCAACTACCAACTCATCATACTCAACGAACCGGCTCAGATCACGTCAGGACTGGCCCAGGAATTGAAAACCTTCGCGAACAACGGCGGGAACATCCTGGTGTTTCCCCCGCAGAATGCCGAGATCAACGCCTACAACGGTTTTTTGCAAAACTTTGAAGCAGGCACCCTCGGCGCTTACGAGCCGACGCCGCGACAGGCAAGCCAGATCAATACCGAAGAGTTTGTTTTCCGCGATGTGTTTCTGAATACAGGCGCCAACCTGCGCCTCCCCGGCACACAAGGCAATTTCAAACTGGCGCCCAGCCGCGGCGAACACATCCTGAGCTACCGCGACGGATCGGCCATGATGGCCAAATACCCGGTGGGCGACGGCGCCCTGTACCTGTCGGCTGCACCACTCGACGAAAAGGTGAACGACCTGGTGCGCAACGGCGAGATATTTGTGCCGCTGCTTTTCAAATCGGCCATCGCCGGTTCCAAAAGCCGCCAAATTGCGTACACCATCGGCAAGGACGAAGTGCTGGAGGCCAATCACGTGCCCTCGGCGAGCGGCGAAGCGGTATACAAAATGCGGTTGACGGTAGTCGGTTCCGAGACCGAGCGCCCGACGTCTACGGAGTTTATTCCGGAACAGCGCATACTTGGCGCCAAGGTCTTGCTCACGCCGGGCCCGCAAGTGCAGGAAGCCGGCTGGTATGATCTGGCCCTGCGAGCCGATTCTGCGTTGGCGGCATTTTCGTTCAACTACGATCGCCGCGAAAGCGACCTGCGGTACCGCACGGAAGAGAATCTGGCAACGGATTTGCCGGCCAACATGAAAGTGCTGGATCAAAGCGCTGAGGCCAACTTTACGCAGGTGGTCAACGAAGAAAATCAGGGCATCGTGCTTTGGCGCTGGTGCCTCATGTTCGCCTTGTTGTTCCTGGCGCTTGAGGTGCTGTTTTTGCGTTTGTGGAAAGTTTAAGAAAAAAACTCCTGAACCGGAGTTGCTGTTTTGCGCGGCAGGCCTGTATCTTTGCCGCCACTTTTAAATGGAGGTTGTAGCTCAGCCAGGTTAGAGCGTCGGATTGTGGTTCCGAAGGTCGGGGGTTCGAGCCCCCTCATCCTCCCCCTTGATGTGAGCCATCCCGGAAAACCGGGATGGCTCAAGTTTTTTTAATTAGGCTTTACCACGCCTTCCAGTAGCACCTTTGTTTCGTTTGGGTAGGTATTTGCCGTCACGTAGATCCATTTGTGTTGTTCCTGGCCCTTGCCTTCCGTGTTGAATTTGGCCGTGATTACCCCCGATTGACCCGGGGAAATTTGCTCTTTGGGCCACTCGGGAATGGTGCAGCCGCAGGATGAGCGGGCGTTCAGAATGGTGAGCGGTACTTTGCCTGTATTGGTGAACTTGAACGTGTGCTCCACAATGGTGCCTTCGAGTACCTCGCCAAAGTTGTAGGTATCCTTTTCGTACGTGATACGGGCTAATTTGTTGGTGTCTAAGGGCAGGTCGGCTGTCACGGGGTTTCGAATCAGGGAGCTGTTCGGCCCATCGCCGCCGCCCCGGATTTCACGGACGGAGTCCGCACCGTCGCCTTTGCAGCCCAGCCAGACCAACGGGGATAGGGTTAACAGAAAAATGATGTTTTTCATGGCGTTGTACTTTTGTGAAACAATGCGCAAAGTTGCGGTTTCTTTGGCCTAATTTATCCATGTAAATTGCAAGCCTGGTTGCTTGACTCGTGTTTCAGATGGACAAAACCTGTTTTTTGATTGGTTTCATGGGCGCCGGAAAAACTTATTGGGGCATCCGGCTGGCGCAGCGCCTCGGTGTGCCGTTTGTGGACCTCGATTCCCGGATCGAAACGGGCGAAAGGCAGCCGATAGAGGCGGTTTTCAGTCAGCAGGGGGAAACAGTCTTCCGCCGTGTGGAGCAGCGTTACCTGCACGAACTGGGCGAAACTCCTCCTTGTGTGGTGGCCACCGGCGGCGGCACACCGTGTTTTTTTGACAATATGATGTGGATGAACGCTCATGGGACAACGGTTTTCCTGAATCCACCGCTTGATGTACTCGTCGCCCGCCTGCGAGCCGACCCGACTATTCGGCCGCTTCTCGCCGGGGTGCCTGCTGAACAGTTGGAGAACCACATTTCCCGTCTGTTGGAACTGCGGGCGCCGTTTTACTACCAGGCGCAAGTAGTTATTGAACATACGGAAGGAACCGACTTTTTGGAGGAATTGGAGCGGGTCTTGTGCCGTCAATAATCGGCAATGACCAGTCGCCCATCCGCCTGCGTCACCAATTTCCCCTCATCCAACAGATACATCAATACTTTTTCCACCTGCTCCTGCTGCCGGCTGGAAAACGCTGCGAGCACCTCGGTTGCGGGCAGTTTTTCCCGAAGGAGAACGGACAGGATTTTTTGTTCCAGCACCTCGAACACATCTTCGGGCACCTCGGATTGGTTGCGCCCGGTGCATACGTCACAGATACCGCAAGGCTTGCTGTCGCGCTGGCCGAAATAGGCCAGCAAGAGTCGGTTGCGGCACTTGCGCGTTTCGGCGTAGCGGATGGCTTCCTCGGTACGAACCTCTGCGCGTTGTTTGCGGAAGTGGAAACGCTCCTGGTCAATCGTAAGATTTTCGGCTGCCACGCGCTCGTGGGTGAAGGTCAGATATGGCTGGCTTTGCGCGGGCTGGTAGTCCAGAATGCCTTCTTTTTGAGCCGTTTCCAGCGTTTGCGCGACGGCATCCGGCTCCATTTTGGCGTACCGCGCCAGCGACGGAATACTGACTTCTACAAAATCGCGCTGCACGCCGGGATAAGCCCGAAGCAAAACTTTGGAAACGGTATCGGCTTGTTTGTTGCGCAACTGATAGTCGTACAACGCCTCCCGCGTAGCGGAAATGAACACCCTCGGCATGGCGCCCGACGCATCGGAAAGGGCGATCCAGCCTTCCTGTTCGAGTAGTTTCAGGGCGGAGAAAGCCGGGCCTTGCTCAAGTTTGTAGGTCAGACAAAAATGCTGCAAATCGAAGGGAATACTCTCGCCGAGGCCGCCGCCGACAGCAAGTTGAGAAAAACTGCCCAATGCCCGGTACACCCTGCGAACCAGTTCCATGTCGGGGTATGCTGATTTAAGGTGAAAACGCAGCGTGTCGGCATCGCCGGGAGCGTACAGCAGCACAGCATAGGATTTATTTCCGTCGCGGCCCGCTCGGCCTGCCTCCTGAAAGTAGGCCTCGAGGCTGTCGGGCAGATTCAGGTGGGCCACGAGTCGCACATCGGGTTTGTCAATGCCCATGCCGAAAGCATTGGTGCAGGCCATGATGCGGGTGCGCCCGTTGATCCAGGCCTCCTGTTTTTGGCTGCGCTCTTCCATGGGGAGGCCGGCATGATAAAAATCCGCGCTGATGCGTTGTTCCTGCAGGAAGCGGGCAATTTCTTTCGTTTCGCCCCGGCTTCGAAGGTACACCAGCCCGCTGCCGGGTACGTTGCGCAGGATGTCGAGCAATTTTTCCCGCTTCTTAGTCTCGTACAGCACGGAATAGGACAGGTTTTGGCGCTCAAAACTTTGCTGGAAGACATTGGCCTGCCGGAAACCGAGTTTTTCCTGAATGTCGCGTACCACTTCCGGCGTAGCGGTGGCGGTGAGGGCGAGCATGGGGGTGTTCGGCAGGTGCTTTTGGCGAAACTCGGCTATGCGCAGGTACGACGGACGGAAATCGTAGCCCCATTGGCTCACGCAGTGTGCCTCGTCCACAGCCAACAGGTTGACCTGCATACGTTTGACACGCTCGTAGGCGAGGTCGGTTTGCAGGCGTTCGGGACTGAGGTAGACGAGTTTATAGGAGCCGTTACAGGCGTTTTCAAACACGATGTCCAACTCCCGCCGGCTCATACCCGCGTAGATAGCCGCCGCCGGTATGCCGCGTTGTTTCAACTGGGAAACCTGGTCTTTCATCAGGGCAATGAGCGGGGAAACTACGAGGCAAAAACCCTCCCGACACAGCGCCGGTACCTGATAGCAGACAGACTTTCCGCCACCTGTGGGCAACAGCGCCAGGGTATCATGCCCGCCCAGCGCCGACCGGATGATATCCTCCTGGAGCGGACGAAAAGCCGGATATTTCCAGAATTGTTGCAGGATGGTTAATGGTTCGGTCATGTTTCTACCAATGGTCGGGACAAAAATACATTTTCAGGGTGTGTCTGAATAATACGCGTGCAAAACGCGCTTCTTGAGTTCGCGTTTGACTTCTGCTGTGGCGAAAGCGTGTTCGATGGCCTTCAGCGTACATCGCAGGAAATATTCTTGTTTCCATTCAAAAACCTCCCGCAAGATTCGATACTCTTTGCGCAACGTCGTATCGGAAATGGTGCGTGCATCGGTGTTGATGCTCAGGGAAATGCCCGCCCGCAACAGTTCGTCCACCCGGTGGTCGGACATGCCAGTGTACACGTTGGTTTGCACGTTGCTGGTAGGGCATACCTCCAGGTGAATGTTGTTTGTTTTCAAAAACGCCACCAGCGACGGGTCTTCAGCGCTGCGTACCCCGTGGCCCAGGCGTTTGGGCGACAACAAACGCAGTGTTTCCCACACACTTTCCGGGCCACAAGCCTCTCCGGCATGCGCTGTGCAGGGGATATTTCTTGTTCTGGCGTACTCGAATGCGGCTACGTGTCCGGCAAGCGGGAAGCCCGCCTCGTCGCCGGCAATATCGAAACCCACGACCGGAGTACCGGCAAACTGCTCAACCAGCAGGATGGTTTCCATACTTTGGGCGGCAGAATAATGCCGGAGGGTACACAAAATAATTCCCGCCCGAATGCCGGTGGCAGTACATCCTTCCTGTACAGCATCGGCAACCGACTGCACCACCTGGCGGGGGGAAAGGCCGTGGCGCAGGTGTTCCAACGGGGCGAACCGGATTTCGGCATAGAGGACGTTGTCGGCCTGCAACTGATCGAACAGGTCAAGCGTCACGAAACGCAAGGCTTCCTCCGTTTGCATCAGTTCGATACCTTTGAGGGCGCGGGTGAGATAGTCTGTCAGGTTGGTGCATTTGGGCGGCGCGACAAACGTTTGCCGATACTCCTCAAAACTGACCGTGGGGGCAAGTTTTTGCACGACGGCGTAGCTCAACGAACAATCAAGGTGTACGTGGAGTTCTATTTTCGGAAGGGCGTTGGGTGGCATGGCAATGGAAATGCGGATTTTGCTACGGCTCAAAAGTATCGTAAAGAACAACCATGAATTTGACAATAGAAAACTTTCTTTTAGTCGGTTCGATCTTGCTTATAATCAGCATTATCGCCGGAAAAACCTCGCACAGGTTCGGTGTGCCGATCCTGTTGTTTTTTTTGGCGGTAGGGATGTTGGCCGGTTCGGAGGGCATCGGGGGCATTTATTTCGACGATCCACACGTCGCCAATTTTATCGGAATTATTTCGCTCAACTTCATCCTGTTCTCCGGAGGGCTTGAAACAAACTGGGTCGCCGTGAAACCTGTTTTGCGGCAGGGCATCATGTTGTCCACCGTCGGTGTATTGATTACAGCAATCTTATCCGGGCTTTTCATTTGGAAAGTCACCAACTTCACCCTGTACGAAGGTCTGCTCCTCGGGGCAATCATTTCATCCACGGATGCAGCGGCGGTTTTTTCGGTATTGCGCTCCAATAATCTGGCTCTGAAAAGCAAACTGCGCCCTACCCTGGAATTGGAAAGCGGCAGCAATGACCCGATGGCGTATGTGTTGACCATCGCGTTTCTGGGGTTGGTGCTCCACCCGGAGCAGAGTGTCTTAAGCGCCATTCCCTTGTTTTTCAAAGAGATGGTACTTGGTGCAATCGCAGGTTTTGCTTTCGGCAAATGGAGCACCTTCATGATCAACAAGATACAACTGGATTTTGAAGGGCTGTATCCGGTTTTGGTTATCGCGCTGATGTTCGCTACGTTTTCAGCCACGGATGCCATCGGCGGCAACGGATTTCTCGCCATTTATCTGTGTGCAGTGTATTTGGGCAACCAGGAGTTGATTCACAAAAAAACAATTCTGAAAATGTTCGACGGCCTGGCCTGGCTCATGCAGATTGTCCTGTTTTTGACCCTGGGGTTGCAGGTATTTCCAAGCCAAATACTGCCGGTTGTCGGCATTGGCATCCTGATATCCGGGTTTCTGATTTTCGTAGCCAGGCCTTTGAGTGTGTTTATCGCCCTGCTTCCGTTTAAAATGAAACAACGCCGCCGCTGGTATATTTCCTGGGTTGGGTTGCGGGGCGCTGTTCCCATCGTATTTGCTACGTATCCCTTACTGGCCGGAATCGAAAAAGCCAACATGATTTTCAACATCGTATTTTTTATCTCCGTGACATCCGTATTGGTTCAGGGGACTACGTTGTCGCTGGTAGCCAAATGGTTGCACGTTGCGCTGCCAGCGAAGGCGAAGCCCCGTACTCCGATTGATTTGCTTTTGTCCGAGTCTGTAAAGAAAAATATGGAGGAAATCCACTTGCCAGGAGCAGCAGCCGCTATCGGTAAAAAAATTGTGGAACTGAATTTCCCGATCAGCGCCAATATTGCCATGATCAAACGAAGCGGCCGGTATATCACCCCGACGGGTTCGACGGTCATCGAGGGCGACGACATTCTGGTTGTTTTGTCCAACGACGAACGGGACATGGACGCGGTGCGGGCCTGCCTTTTGCACGGGAATCCTGCCTGATGGCGGCATTCGATGGAAGGCAATCGGGTTAAAGGTTTTAACACTACTCCCTCATGGCGCTCATTATGGCCAAATATGGACAGCCTATTGGGTTAATGTTGTTTTAAGGCCGATTCAAACGTTAAAACCGCTCGAAAACGCCGTTTCTTTGCAGTCAAATTTTAGAACAACCGAGGCATGAACCTTCGACAACTTTTTCTGACCCTGCTTGCCCTGCCGCTCGTCGCGGCGCTTGTTGCCCAAAACCCCGTCAAGTGGGCTTTTACTGCAAAAGATGCCGGAAACGGCGAGTACGACCTGATCCTTACCGCAGCTATTGACGAAGGCTGGACCACCTATTCCCAGTTTCTCGAAAGCGAGGACGGACCAGTGGCAACAGCGTTGACTTTTGAAGAGGGGGGACATTTCAAGCTGAAAGGCAAAGCCAAGGAAAACGGGAACAAGTTCACCAAATACGACAACGTATTCGGTATGAACCTGACCAAGTTTGCCGGCAAGGCAATCTTCACCCAACGCGTGCAGGTGTCCGATGCCGCCAAACCGATCACCGGGTATGTTACGTTCATGGTGTGCAACGACGAAATGTGTCTGCCGCCCAAGGACGTGGATTTTAAGTTCACGCTGCCTGCCGCCGCCAAACCCGCTGATGGGGCGCCTAAAAAAGACGAAAAAACGTCCCCTGCTGCCCCTGCTGCCCCTGCCGCCCCTGCTGCACCGGGAAACGAATCGGGTGGCAACGATACGGGAGCAGCACCGGCGGTTGATACGGCAGCCGAACAAACAACCGTAGCAGTTGCCGGCCAGGAAAAGCCTGCCGACCCCAACTTCCAGGGTTTCTTCGATTCAAAACGTGCCATCAATCCCAACGAATATGTCAATGCCTGTGCAGCCGAGGTGGAAGAAAGCAGCTCCGCGTGGTGGGTTTTCATCGCCGGTTTTCTGGGCGGCCTCATCGCGTTGCTCACCCCCTGCGTGTTTCCGATGATCCCGCTTACGGTGAGTTTTTTCACCAAACGCTCCCGCGACCGTGCCACCGGATTGCGCAATGCGCTGTGGTACAGTTCCAGCATCGTGCTCATTTACGTCGGCATCGGCATTTTGCTGACCTCCATTTTCGGCCCCACGATCCTGAACGAGATGAGCACAGATATGTATTTCAACCTGCTCTTTTTCGTGGTGTTCGTGGTGTTTGCCCTGTCGTTTTTCGGGCTGTTCGAAATCACACTGCCTTCGTCGTGGGTCAACCAAAGCGACAAAATGGCCGACAAGGGCGGCATGCTCGGCATCTTTTTTATGGCATTCACGCTGGCATTGGTGTCGTTTTCCTGTACCGGCCCCATCGTGGGCACCTTGCTCGTGGAAACGGCCAAGACGAATGCCGGCGACTCCCTGTTCGGGTTGGTGCCCATCCGGCCGTTGGTGGGTATGACCGGTTTCGGCCTGGCCCTGGCGCTGCCGTTCGGCCTGTTCGCCATGTTTCCCGGTTGGCTGCAAAGCCTGCCCAAGTCGGGCAACTGGATGGACAACGTAAAAGTCACGCTCGGCTTTGTGGAACTTGCCCTTGCGCTCAAGTTCCTGAGCACAGCCGACATGGTGCGGCACTGGGGCATCCTCAAGTTTGAATTGTTTTTGTCGCTCTGGTTCCTTTGCGCCTTTTTGCTGGCGCTATACCAGTTCGGGCTGCTGCCTAAATTGAAAGGCGCCTCGGGCCGCCCCGGCATTGCACGGCTGATCGTCGGGTTTTCGTCCTTGGCATTCGCCGTGTATGTAGGCAACGGGTTGCTCCGCTACCAATCGTTGAGCGCCCTGAGCGGCATCGCTCCTCCCGTGCACTACAACTATTTCCGCCCGATGGAGTGCCCGCACGAACTGGATTGCTACCACGATTTCGACGAGGGCCTGAAAATCGCCCAGATGGAAAACAAGCCGCTGTTTGTGGATTTCACCGGATACGGTTGTGTGAACTGCCGCAAGATGGAAGAAAACGTGTGGAACAAAGAAGAGGTGCTGAAACAACTTCGCAACAACTACGTGGTCGTGTCACTGTACGTGGACGACCAGGCGCGGTTGTTTCCCGACAGCAAACTCAAATACCTGCAAGACCAGCACACCGGCGATAAAATCCGCACGGTAGGCGGCAAATGGAGCAGTTTCCAGATCAACAACTTCAGCCGCAACTCCCAGCCCTGGTATGCGCTGATGCACAACGACGGCAAGACGCTGCTGAATCAGCCCCGCGGATACACACCCGACGTGGATGAGTACCGCGCTTTTCTGCAGTGCGGCTCCGATGCGTTTGCGGAACTGAAATCCAAGGAAACCGGCAAATCGCTCATCGGTTCAAACTGAGCAAATCGCCCTCAGGCCGGCTGTTCCCAAAGTTCGATCTTGTTGCCTTCCGGGTCCATGATCCAGGCAAATTTTCCGAATTCATCATCCGTGGGTTCGCCGACGATCGTCACCCCTTCCGCGCGCAATTGTGCCACGAGTGCATCGAGGTCGGCTACCCGGAAATTGATCATAAACGGCTGGCTGGACGGCGCAAAATAATCGGTTGGCTCCTTGAACAAGCCGAGTACGGAGTAGGGTCTGGCGGTTCCTTCTGTCGCTTCGTCCCAGAAAAACTGAGCACCCCAGGGCTGCATCGGGATACCGAGATGCTTTTCATACCAGGCCATGGTGTTTTCCTGATCGCGGCACTTGAAAAAAATGCCGCCGATGCCGGTTACGCGTTTCATAGCAAAATTTGTTTAGGTGAATGATGAATGCGGGGCATTTTCCGGCCGTGAAGGTAGTGTGATTTCAAAACAAATTATATCAAATATTTTGACTTGTTTTTGTTGCTTCGCACCAAGGCCAACTTTGTTACTTTTGCGCCGCCAATCATGGAAAAAACCCAGCAACAGTTTCGAGCGGTCGTGTCGCATTGTCGCGATTTGTTTCTGAAAAAAACAAAGGACTACGGTACGGCGTGGCGTATTCTGCGTCCGGCGAGCATCACGGACCAGTTGTACATCAAAGCCCTGCGTATCCGCAGCATTGAGGAAAAAGGTGTGCAGCAGGTGGCAGACAGCATCGAATCGGAATTTGTCGGCCTGGTCAACTACTGTGTGTTGGCCCTCATTCAGATGGCACTGCCCGCCGATGCCCCGCTGGAACTCGACGCTGAACAGGTCAAAGCGCTGTACGATCACCATATCGAGGAAAATATCCGCTTGTTGCAAGCAAAAAACCACGATTACGATGAGGCCTGGCGCCTGATGCGCATTAGCAGCATGACAGACCTGATCCTGCAAAAACTGCTGCGCATCAAACAAATCGAGGACAATGCCGGCCAAACCCAGGTATCCGAAGG